>Ga0160423_10000747_pt1 | contig 27013 bp, 26 predicted proteins | sample CRUFie14St8metaG_FD_108191 | JGI IMG/M metagenome (GOLD analysis project Ga0160423, IMG submission 108191) | Marine microbial communities from the Costa Rica Dome - CRUD Field 142mm St8 metaG | ecosystem: Environmental > Aquatic > Marine > Oceanic > Photic zone | place: Costa Rica: the Eastern...
AGGGCATCCACACCAAGGGAGTGACGATGGCAGGCAGCATTCTTGGCGAACAGGTTCTCCGCAAAGAGGACCCAAAGTTCTTAACCACCGGCGGCGAATATCTCGCCGACATCTCTGAGCCCTTGCTCGAAGGGGCGGCCCACGTGGTCTTCGCCCGATCGCCGATGGCACATGGCACTATCGAATCGATCGATACCTCTGAGGCAGAATCAATGCCAGGAGTCATCAATGTCTACACGTCCGAATCACTCGGGCTCGAGCCCACAAAATCGAACTTCAACCCAGGCGTTGCACGAACGCTTCTTGCAAGCGACAAAGTGCGCTGGGTGGGTGAACCAATTGTTGCGGTCGTTGCCGAAACCTACGCGCAGGCAACCGATGCCGCACAAATGGTCTTCGTCGATATCGATCCACTGCCCGCGGTCATCGACATGAAGGAGGCCCTCACGTCATCGACCCACATCTACGACGGTGCTGGCTCAAACGCCGTATTCGACTCTGCTGCGTTCGGCGGACAGCCCACCACTGGTGAGGCCTTCTTTGAAGGCTGCGAGGTCGTGGTGTCAACTGAAGCTCTCAACCAACGAGTTGCTCCATGCCCGCTCGAACCACGTGCCGCTGCAGCAACATGGCACGAGGGTCGCCTCTACGAGTGGCTTTCGACTCAGCATGCGCAAGGTGCAGTCGGGCCCATCGCCGGTGCAAACGGTATTGAGGCCTCTCAAGTCCGGGTCATTACCCCAGACGTTGGTGGCGGTTTTGGTGCAAAGATTGGTTGCTTCTCAGAAGAACTTCTACTCGGACGTCTCTCGAAAGAAAGCGGGCGGCCGATCAAGTTTGCCGAGACCCGCAGCGAGTCGATGATGAACCTCGGTCACGGCCGAGCACAGCATCAGGTGATCAAAGTTGGTGGATCGCGCGACGGCAAGATCACTCATTTCCAACTTGAAATGATTCAAGACTCAGGCGCATTCTGCGAAGTGGGAACCATCCTTGGTGCACTCTTCACCCGCCGCATGGCTGCTGGCGTGTACGCCTTCGACAACATTGAGGCTCACTGCGCATCGGTTGTTACCAACACGACACCTGTTGTTGCTTACCGCGGAGCAGGGCGACCTGAAGCCACCGCAGCAACCGAGCGAGCAATGGACCTCTTCGCCACTGAAATCGGAATGGACCCTGCAGACGTTCGCCGCAAGAACCTCATCGCACCATTCAATGAGCCGCACACCACCGCAATCGGTGAGGCGTACGACGTGGGCGACTTCGTCGGCAGTCTCGACCGTGCCCTGGATCACGCAGGCTACGAAGGCCTCCGGGCTGAGCAGGCGCAACGTCGTGCCGACGGTTCGTCGAATCTACTTGGCATTGGTGTCTGCACCTATGTTGAGATCACCGGTGGTGCTGGCTCCCCCGAAGAGGACGCAAAGATCATCATCCACCCAGACGGCACTGGCACGATTTACACCGGCACCTCACCTCACGGCCAAGGGCACGACACCGCGTGGTCGATGATTGCAAGTGCCCAGACCGGCATAGACATCGACAAGTTCACTCTTGTCTGGGGCGACACCGATCTCACCCCTGTTGGTGGTGGAACCATGGGTTCACGCTCATTGCAACAAGGTGGCCTCGCCGTCAACCAAGCGGCTGAAGGAATCGTCGGGCAAGGTCGTGAGATTGCCGCTCGCCTTCTAGAAGCCGACGCTGCCGACGTAATGCTCAACACCGAGACGGGCGAATTCCATGTCGCTGGCACGCCTGCTGTCACGAGCTCGTGGGCTGACATAGCGGCTTCGGCTGGTGAAGCGGGACTCATCGAGCAGACAACCTTCCAAGCGCCAGGCGCCACCTACCCATTTGGTGCGCACGTCGCCGTTGTCGAAGTTGATCGTGACACTGGCTTGGTGAAGCATCTTCGCCACATCGCCTGCGATGACGCCGGCACCATGGTGAACCCGATGTTGCTCGCTGGTCAGGTCCATGGTGGAGTTGCCCAGGGAACTGCTCAAGCGTTGTACGAAGAGGTTCGTTATGACTCAGACGGCAACCCGGTCACCTCTAACCTTGCTGACTACACGATGATCTCGGCTGACCTCATGCCAACGATTGAGCGCATCCCGATGGAGACCCCAACCTTCGTGAACCCGCTAGGCGCGAAAGGCATCGGCGAGTCGGGCACAATCGGCTCGACACCCGCAGTGCATTCAGCGGTGATCGATGCTCTGTCGCACCTCGGTGTGCGTCACATCGATATGCCGTGCACACCAGAAAAGGTGTGGCAAGCGATAAACGCTGCCTCCTAATCAGCATCACTTACATGCGGTACTCGATGCCGGCCGCATTGGATTTATCGACGGAATCAGTGGTCGAGATTTCCTCATCGGAATGCTCATCATGGTTGCGATCAGTGCTGGAGCGTGGCTGTTCGCCCTAACCGGTCTCGTGCGTCTTGACGACTAGATGATGCTGTGAGCTCGGGTGCTCGCCGATACCTTAATACCGTGTCATCGGCTATGAAGCGGCTCCGCATTGCCCTCGCGCTTGTTGGCTCAGTCGCCGTCGCCGGTGTCATCGGTTACCGGATCACGGGGCTGAGCTGGATGGAAGCCATCTATATGACGGTAATTACCGTGACGACCGTTGGCTATCGGGAAGTTGGCGGACAGCCATCGAATGGTGAACAGATTTTCACCATCGTCATTATCGCCACCGGAGTCTCAACCGTGCTGTATACGTTCACATTGGGCGTCCAAACAGTGGTCGAGGGCCAGTTGCGCGAGTTTGTGGGAAGGCGAAGAATGAACAAAGTGATTGAGGGATTTAGAGACCACACGATCGTCTGCGGGCTTGGCCGTGTCGGCCAGACCGTCGTCGATGACTTGGTCTCGCACGGAGAGACCGTTGTCATAATCGACGAAAACCCCGAGCAGGTGAGGGACGTCTCCCACCCGGTGGTCGTCGGCGATGCGACTCTTGATTCAACATTGCGCTCCGCGGGAGTTGAGCACGCACGAGCCCTTATCGCTGCTCTGGAAGGCGATGCTGAAAATCTTTTCGTCACGCTCTCCGCACGAACGATCAACCCCGAGTTGTTCATTGTGGCCCGTGCTCGCGCCGGCGAAAGCGTTGCGAAACTCTCTCGCGCGGGCGCCGACCGAGTGGTCAACCCTCAAGATCTCGGTGCGAGCCGCATGGCATCGTTCGTCGTGCAGCCACATGTTGCGGAATTCGTTGATGTGGTAATGCACGAACGCTCTCACGAGTTTCGAATCCGTGAATACCAATTAACTCCTAACTCCTGGCTCGTCGGTCAAGAGGTTTGTGACGCCCGGTTACGTGACCGCATAGAGGCTCTCGTATTGGCTGTCCGCACCAACGAAGGAACATTCATTACCAACCTTGAACCCGGCGTCACGCTCGCCGCTGGCGATGTGCTGATTGTTGTCGGCACCGAAGAAGGTCTTGCCGGTCTAAAAGAGGCGCTTACATGAGAAGCGAACGAACCCATGTGCTTCTCGACCTTGACGGCACTCTGAGTGACTCTGCGCCGGGCATTCTTCGTTCGCTGCAATGGGCATTTGAGAAAGAGGGTTTCCCTATCCCCACCGAAGAACAAGTTCGGTCAGTCATTGGGCCTCCATTTGAAATCGGTCTTCCGCAGATCGGCATCCCTTACGATGACCTCGATCGCATCATTGATCGCTACCGAGAGCGTTACGCAACGATCGGCGCATTCGAAAACACCCTGTACCCAGGAATTGTCGAGATGCTCGACGCGCTCAGCAGCGATGGTCTGAGCCTCTCCGTCGCAACGGCAAAGCCCGAGGTCACCGCTCATCCGATACTCGATTACTTCAACATTTCGCATCGGTTCGCAGTGAGAGCGGGGGCGACCCTCACCCCAGACCGGCGTGCGAAAGCGGAGGTCATCGAGTTTGCGCTCGGCGAACTCGGTATCTCAGGTGACCCTGATCTCGGTAACCACGTCATCATGGTCGGAGACCGAGACCACGACGTCCTCGGCGCAAAACACCATGGCATTCCTTGTATCGGAGTGACATGGGGGTATGGCGACCCTCCTGAACTCCTTGGTAGCGGAGCTGTTGCTCTCGCAGATTCTCCTGCTGAGGTTGTTGACCTCGTCCACGAGTCGTACCGTCTCAATCAATGGTGATGGACTCGATACAGACGCCCCGCACTGCCTCGGATGCAGGCTCACGAAGCGCAGCAGATACCGTGATGCGCCGAATCTTGCGCCTTGACCACGATGCCCCTCGCGCGACGCCTGATGAGGCACGAAAATCCTTTCAGACATCAATTCTCATAGCCACTTTTCGCTGTCTATTGATGTACATCGTATTCCCGTTCGTGCTCCCCGCACTTGGTATCGCCACAGGTGTGGGCCCAGCGATCGGGCTGACCATCGGCATTGCTGCGATTGCTGCCATCATCATGAGCGTTCGTCGCTTCTGGCGTGCCGATCATTCGAAACGGTGGCACTACACCATCCTCGGCGCATTCGTTGTCGCGTTTCTCCTCGTGCTCGTCGTCAGCGACATTATCGATCTCGTCAGCTAGAAGAGCGCCCAGTTGGTCGCTGTCGACACAACCAGCCCCAATGCGCCATGATGTAGGGAGTCGTATCGACGTCCATCGATCGCAAGTTCATCACCAGAGGGGGATCCGTGGAGATCAGCATCACAATCAACGGTCAAGTCGTCAGCGCCGACGTTGAACCACGCACATTGCTAGTTCAGTTCATTCGTGACGATGCCGGCCTCACGGGCACCAACATTGGATGCGATACCTCATCATGTGGTGCATGCTCGATTCACCTCGACGGTGAAGCAGCGAAGAGTTGCACCGTTCTTGCCGTTCAAGCAGATGGCGGCTCGGTCACAACCATCGAAGGAATGGCATCGGCGGATGGAACCCTGCACCCGATGCAGCAGGCGTTTATGGATAACCATGGCCTGCAGTGCGGCTACTGCACACCTGGAATGGTCATGGCAGCCACCAGCCTGCTCGAAGAAAATCCATCTGCAACAGAAGAGGAAATCCGTATCGGGCTCGAAGGCAACCTGTGCCGCTGCACCGGCTACCACAACATTGTGCAGGCCGTGCTGTCATGCACGAAGTCGTGACCCGCCTCAATCAACGTTCACACTTGTCCACTTAACAAATGCCCTCAACCCCAACGATCGCAGTTTCGTTAGCCCAAGGAGATTTCCAGTGATTCCAGCAGCATTTGAATACGTCCGAGCAGGATCAGCAGAAGAGGCGATCAATCTCATCGCTGAACACGGCGATGAAGCAAAGTTCTTGGCGGGTGGCCACAGTCTTGTTCCTCTCATGAAGCTTCGTCTCGCGCAACCGAGCGTGCTCATCGACGTCGGCCGAATATCTGACCTTTCCTACGTGAAAGACGCAGGCGATCACATCGCCGTTGGGGCACTCACCCGGCACTGCGATGTCGAGAACTCACCAATCGTCATGGAGCATGTCCCGCTTCTTGCGCATGCCACCTCGCATGTCGGTGACCCTCAAGTTCGCCATCGTGGAACCATCGGCGGATCGTTGGCACACGCCGACCCCGCCTCAGATCTTCCTGCAACCACCCTTGCCCTCGGCGCCACATACGTCGTGCAAGGCCCGAACGGAACTCGTGAGATCCCTGCCGGCGCGTTCTACGAGGGCTACCTCACATCGGTGCTCGCTGATGATGAAATGCTCACCGAAATTCGGGTCCCCAAGATGAACGGTGCGGGCTGGAGCTTCCAGAAATTTAACCGCCGTGCCCAAGACTGGGCAATCGTTGGCGTTGCAGCTTGGCGCAACGGCTCTGACGCAGGTGTTGCCCTTGTAAATATGGCATCAGTTCCGGTGCTCGCAACCAGCGTAGGTTCAGCAATCGCCTGTGGTGCCTCGATCGAAGATGCCGCCGAGCAGGCTGCGATCGAAGCTGATCCGCAAGCCGACCTCAACGCATCGGTCGAATATCGTCAGCATCTCGCTCGCGTCCTCACCCGTCGTGCCCTTGAAGAGGCCTCTGCATAGCCGACCAACCTGTCGTACACTCTCAGTCGGAGAGTGACTAATGTCGATCGACGACAACACAATTGACCAGCGGCATCTTGATGCAATTGCGAATGCTGATCATGTTCCATATTGGCTCGACGGCGCTCACGCCCCTGACACGAACGCCACCCTCGTTCGTACCGAAAGTTGTGACCTTTGTGTCATCGGTGGCGGTTACACCGGTCTGTGGACAGCGATCATTGCAAAAGAACGCGACGCATCTCGCGACATCGTTCTTATCGATTCTGGGCCGGTAGGCGGCGCAGCCTCCGGCCGCAACGGCGGCTTCATGGACGCCAGCCTCACACATGGAATTTCAAATGGGTTCCGCCATTTTCCTGATGACATCGAAGTTCTTGAAGAACTTGGAATGAAGAATCTTGACGACATCGAACTTGCACTCCAGCGATACGGAATTGAATGCGACTACCACCGCAATGGCGTGATCGAGGTTGTTGCCCAGCATCATCCCTCGTCATATGAGACCGATCTCCATGAGGAGTTCGACCTGTTGCAGCGCCTCGGGCACGAGGTCGACTGGCTAGATCAAGAACAGATGCGCGCAGCGGTGAACTCACCAACCTTTACGGGCGGCCTCTGGGATAAGAACGGCTCCGCGCTTGTTGACCCTGCACGACTCGTATGGGGTCTCAAATCGGTCGCAGAGCGCCTCGGTGTTCGCATCTACGAAGACACCAAAGCAACCAACCTTGAACGCGACGGTGTAGGCGTGCTCGTCACCACCCAACTCGGCCAAATCCGTGCGGGTCGAGTGGCCCTCGCAACAAATGCATTCAAGCCACTGCTGCGGCGCATCTCAAATTACATCGCTCCGGTCTATGACTACTGCATGACCACCGAGCCCCTCACCGATAGTCAACTGGCAAGCATCGGCTGGTCGGGCCGCCAAGGTCTATCCGACAACGCAAACCAGTTTCACTACTACCGACTCACCTCTGACAACCGAATCTTGTGGGGCGGTTATGACGCAATCTACTACTGGCGTGGACGGGTGTCATCAGAACTTGAAAGTCGACCGGAGTCGTGGGCAAAGCTCAGCACCCACTTCTTCGAAACATTCCCCCAACTCGAGGACGTTCAGTTCAGCCACATGTGGGGCGGGGCCATCGACACCTCAAGTCGTTTCACCGTCTTTTGGGGTCGTGCGATGGGCGGGCGTGTTGGCTACGCACTTGGCTATACCGGTCTCGGCGTCGCAGCAGCACGGTTCGGAGCCGCCACCATGCTTGATTTGCTGTATGGCCGTCGCTCACTTGCAGCACAAACATCCCTAGCAAAAGAAAAGCCGTGGCCGTTCCCGCCTGAGCCATTCAGATTCATGGGTATTCAGGCAACTCGTTGGTCGCTAGAACGAGAAGATAAAACCGGTCGGCGCAACCTGTGGCTGAAGGCACTCGACAAGGTTGGCCTCGGATTCGACTCATGACTCCACAAGATGCTGTCGGGCAATCACTCAACTAGCCTGGCGACGTGTCTGCTGACGACGTTCGAAACGCACTCTCCTCGGTCGGTTACCTCGTCGATGATGGACTATCAACGGCTGTATTTCTCTCGATGGAACTCCATCGACCGCTCATGCTTGAAGGTGATGCCGGAGTCGGTAAGACCGAATTAGCGAAAGCTCTTGCCACATGGACGGGTGGTGAACTCATTCGCTTGCAGTGTTACGAAGGCATCGATGCTGCTCAGGCGGTGTACGACTGGGATTACGCTCGTCAATTGCTGCACCTGCGAGCCGCTGAGGCGACTGGGGAATCGTCACGCCAAACATCTGAAGCGTTGGAAGCCGAACTTTACGATGAGCGATTCCTCATACGGCGGCCACTACTGCAAGCGATCGCTACCACCAGCGGGGTGCCTCCCGTCCTCTTGATCGATGAGATCGACCGAGCAGATGATGAATTTGAGGCTTACCTCCTCGAAATACTCTCTGACTATCAGATCACTGTTCCTGAAATTGGAACATTCCAAGCAGAGCAACCTCCGCTGGTAATTCTCACATCCAACCGCACCCGAGACGTACACGATGCCCTGAAGCGTCGTTGCCTCTATCACTGGGTTGAGCACCCAGAAGTCGACCGTGAGGTTGAGATTGTGCGGCTGCGAGTACCGGACATTGCGCCGAGCCTCGCCACAGAAGTGGCGCAAGCGGTGGAGTTCATCCGAAGCCTCGACCTCTACAAGCCTCCTGGCATCGCGGAGACCATCGACTGGGCAACCGCCCTCCAGCGGTTGGGGGCCATCAATCTCACCACCGAATCAATCTCGTCAACACTCGGCACTGTCGTGAAATATCGTGAGGATGCTGAGCGCATCAATTCGACGGGCCTTGATCAGGTTGTCGAACATGCAAGCCGCACGTAAATGACAACTATCCAACCAGTACGCCTTTCCGCAGGGCTCGCAGTTGCATTTGTCGATGCGTTGAGAGCAGAGGGGATTGTGGTTCCGACGAGTAGCACCATCGGATACGTCGACGCCCTCACCGCTGTCAGCATTGAGAGTGAATCTGGTGTCTACTGGAGTGGCCGGGCATGTCTCATCACTCGCCCTGAAGACATCGACACCTATGACGCTGTCTTCGAACGGTTCTGGTTTGCCACCGGAGCGGGCGAATTCACTTCGTCTCTAACCCAAGAATTTACCCTCGCAATGGATTCAGATGATGCTGACAACGGCGGAGACGGCGATCGCGACAACACCCAGCTTGATGCCCCACCACCGATTGAACTTCGATTCTCCTCTGCGGAAATTCTTCGACAAAAAGACTTTGCCGAGTGGACTGACGCCGAGCTCGCAGAATCACAGCGACTCATGCGCCAGTTACGTTTTGTCGGCTCTCCACGACGATCACTTCGTCTCACTCCGGCGCCTCGCTCCGGCTCCCGGTTCGACCTGCGCCGCACCGTCCGATCAGCTCTTGCAGCCGATGGAGAACCAATCCGTCAACATTTTCGCCGCAGGTCGTCACGACCTCGCCGACTCGTCTTACTGCTCGATGTGAGCGGGTCGATGGAGCCGTACGCGAGAGCACTGATCAGGTTTGCTCATGCTGCGGTTGCGGGTCGACAACGCGTCGAAGTGTTCGCTGTCGGTACTCGGTTGACACGAATCACTCGGGAGCTTGCCCGCAAAGACGTCGATGAGGCCATCGATCGTGCAGCAGATGCGGTCACCGACTGGAGCGGTGGCACGCGGCTCGGCGAAGGGTTAAGACGTTTCAACCGAGACTGGGGACAGCGCGGAATGGCGCGTGGAGCGGTCGTTGTCATTCTTTCTGATGGCTGGGATCGCGGTGACCCCCAAGCGCTCGGTGAGCAAATGCAACGACTACAGCGGCTCACCCACCGGTTGGTGTGGGTAAACCCGCTCAAGGTGACACCTGGCTATGCCCCGCTCGCACGGGGTATGGCAGCTGCTCTACCGTTCGTTGACGAGTTCGTTGAAGGTCACAGCTTGAACGCCCTCGAAGAGCTCGCAAGCATCATCAGTGATGCACAAGATCGAAGAATCGGTAACACTGAGCTGTCATAACGTCGTCAAAAGGAAAGGACGCCATGAAAGAGTTGCTTAACGATCTTGACCGCTGGCGCACAGCCGGCACCCGTGTCGCCCTTGCCCGCGTCGTTGATGTGGAGGGCTCTGGGCCACGTGGCCCGGGAGCGGCAATGGCGGTGAGCCTCGAAGGCGAAGTCGTGGGCAGCGTGAGTGGCGGCTGCGTTGAAGGTGCAGTTGTGACCGAAGCGCTTTCACTACTTCATGGCGAACGAGAGCCCGGCATCGTTGCGTTTGGCTACAGCGATGATGAAGCGTTTGCTGTTGGCCTAACATGCGGCGGCACGATTCGGTTGTTCATTGAGGAGTTCAACTGGTGACGCTCTCTGACCGCCTCGCAGAACGCGTGCGATCTGGTGATCCGGTTGCTCTTGCAACGGTGATTGAAGGCGAAGGCGTAGGCAACCACCTCCTCATCATTCCTGGCGAAGACTCCAACGGTTCCCTTGGTCATTCTGACCTTGACCGAGTGGTGCATCGAGATGGCCTTGCTGAACTCGAGGCAGGCCGATCTGGTATCCGCACCTACGGTCCGGAGGGGCAAACCACCCCTGAGGATCTTGAGGGAACCCCAACCGTCAGGGTGTTCGTCGAGAGCTGGGCGCCACCACCCCAAATGTGGATTTTTGGGGCTGTCGATTTCACCGCCGCTCTTGCTCGGGTTGCAAAGATTCTCGGCTACCGAGTTCTTGTCTGTGATGCTCGGGAGATATTTGCGACGGGTCGTCGCTTTCCAATGGCTGACGAGGTTCGGGTGACCTGGCCAAATCCGGTGTTTGAAGAGCGTGGCGAGACCCTCGGGCCGCGAGATGCGGTCTGCATTCTTACCCACGATCCAAAATTTGATATCCCGGCGGTGCAGGGTGCGCTCGCTACCCGTGTTGGTTATATCGGTGTCATGGGCAGTCGCACCACTCATGAACGTCGGCTTGAGCGACTTGATGAGGCCGGGATCACATCGAATGACGAACTTGCGCGACTGATGTCCCCAATTGGTCTTGATCTAGGGGCCCGAACGCCAGAAGAGACCGCTATTTCGATTTGTGCGGAAATTATTGCGAATCGCACCGGCCGAACTGCTTCTCGCCTGCGCAGCGGCTCGGGTCCGATACACCCCTGAGGTTTCTCTTTTGTGAGTGGGTTGGCGAAGCGCACCCTCTCTGCACGGTCTTCAGACAGCGTGCCGTACTTGACGGTTCGACCCTCACAGAGGCCGAATGCCACCGCATCGTGACGAAAGATGTCAGGGCAGCCATCGAAATACGAATGGCGACTTGTGCTCGGGGGAATTTCATCACGATGTCCGCAAAACATGTCTGCGAAAAGACGATTCTGGTTGATGTCGTTTTGACATGCCGCCCTCATCTTTTCGTAATAATTTCTTGCAGACTTGCCTCCCGGCGACAAACAATCTCAAAACCCGCAAGAATGGGGGCGTGACGTTCGAAGGAGCGACCGTTGGCATCCTGCTTGCTGCAGGAGCGGGCACACGGTTCACCGCCGATGAACACAAGCTCCACGCCTCGATCGGAGGAACAGCGGTCTGGAAACGCTCCCTGCAACAGCTGCTTGCCGCTCAGATCGGGCCCACCATCGTCGTTACGGGAGCGACCTCACTCGGGCTACGCCCCTACGGGGTCCACGAAGTGCATAATCCCGACTGGGCTCAGGGGCAAGCCACCTCACTGTTCGCAGGAATCACCTTTGCGAAGCACCATCGAGCTACTGCCGCCGTCATCGGGCTTGCTGATCAGCCCGGAATTTCCCCTGAAGCATGGCAACGAGTAGCAACTACAGACGCAATCATCGCCACCGCCTCATACGATGGTGAGCCAGGTCACCCCGTGAAAGTTGATGCGTCACTATGGCCACAATTGCCTCAAACTGGAGATTTTGGAGCAAGAGCCTTGCTCCGTAAGTATGAGTATCTCGTTGAGCGGATACCCTGCCCAGGGTCTCCCTTCGACATCGACACAACCAAGGACTTAGACGAATGGCTGAAACAATCACCAACGAGTTCACCGTAAATCGCCCCATAGAAGAGGCGTGGGCAGTGCTCTGCGACGTCGAGCGAATTGCCCCATGCCTGCCAGGTGCTCAACTCCAAGAAATCGAAGACGAAACGTTCCGTGGGGTCGTGAAAATCAAACTCGGCGCAGTGAACGCGAACTTCAAGGGTGAAGCGAAGTTCGTCGAGCGTGACGACGCCAACTACAAAGCAGTTCTTGCGGCGTCAGGCCGTGACACCGGCGGACGAGGAAATGCGAGCGCAGACGTCACCGCTGAAGCCACGGCTCTCTCCCCCACCAGTACTCAGTGCACCGTTACTGCTGAGCTCCACATCAGTGGCAAAGTTGCCCAGTTTGGACGCGGCATCATGGGCGACGTCTCGAAGAAATTGATGGATCAATTCTCCGCGAACCTCAACACGATGCTTGACGAGCATCCGGCGGCAGATACTGACTCACCGGCAGCGTCTGAGTCAACCGATACCGAAGAAGCAGTAGCCAATCCAGCAACCAAACCTGACAGCGATAACACCGGTGAAGCGGACCGCCCTCGAGTTCGCAAAATCGAAGGTCCTGCGGCTGAACCAATTGACGTCGCTGGTCTCGCCGGTCCCGCAGTGCTCAAGCGTTTCGTTCCAGTTGCCGTCGGCATCATCATCGTCATCTTGCTCATTCGCGCCCGGCGGTGACCTACTCGCACCCAACTGATCGTGAGCGCGTTACCGAGCTCCTCGGCCGGCCACCAATGGGACCGTTCTCGGTCGTGCATCGGAACCGTAAGGGTGACCCCGTCGTCATCGAAAATGCACCCTTTCTCGATGACGGAACCCCAATGCCGACGCGTTACTGGCTCGTCGGTAGTGACGAGACCTATGCAGTGGCTGTGCTGGAAGCAAGTGGTGGCGTACGCCAGGCCGAGCGCGAAATCGATCAAGATCTCATCACCGCCGCCCATTCTCGACACCAGGTCTCTCGGGAGGCGCGAATTCCCGAGGACCACGAAGGTCCACTGCCATCCGGAGGCATCGGGGGCACACGACGAGGAGTCAAATGTCTGCACGCCCACTACGCCTGTTTTCTGGCAGGTGAAGATGACCCGGTCGGCAAGTGGGTGCATCATCAACTTGGATTCGGGGTGTGCAGGCTTGAACTGAACGATCCCGAAACCACCGTTGTGATTGAGGGAACGACATTCACCATTCCTACCCAAATGAGCGCCATGAATGAGCGGCTTACACATGGCTCATATGCCGACCCCGCTGAACTCACCAATATCATCGGCGAGATTACCGACGCATTCGATGACGCTCTACGAATTCATGATGTTGGCCGCCCGCACGACATCGACCTTGCCATCACCGGGCCACACGGACAGGGACTGGCGCGTTTGGAAAGTGGATCTGAAACCTGCGTGCACGCGTCAATCGATCGAGATACCGCGGAAGAACTGTTCCGCCTGCTCGCAACCGACAACGCCAACGACCGCACTGACCATCCCGGACTTCTCCAAACCGATGGCGATCTTCTTGGAGCGGTGTGCATCATGGTCGCCCTCGGGCGGCTCGTTAACCCGGCACAGATCATTCTCGGTTTGGCACCCTCGTCATGATGCGATCCCGACATCATCGCTGGAATCCTCCCACCCTGTCGGGAAACCGCCTTCTACTACGGCCACTAAACGATGACGACTTCTCCTCTTGGAGCGAAGTTCGTCTGCGAAATGCTGACTGGCTCTTGCGCTGGGAACCGCTTCGCCCCGAGTACGCACCTGATCCGGCCGTCGAGCGGTCTGCCTTCGTCAATCGATGTCGAGCTCGCGAACGTGAAACGGCAGCCGACCAGGCGTACCCGTTTGGCATCTTCGTGAGCGGACAACTTGTCGGAGAGGTCAACCTCAACAACGTCGTGCGTGGAGCACTCCAATCGGGGACGCTCGGATACTGGATCGACCAAGCACACGCAGGCAACTCCTACATGTCTGAAGCAGTCGTGGTCATGCTGAGCTTCGCATTCGATCGACTCGACCTCCATCGAGTCGAAGTCTGCATCGTTCCTCGCAATTCGAATAGCAAGCGAGTTGTTGAGAAGATCGGGCTCCGCTTCGAAGGAACAGCAGAACGGTACCTACAAATCGCTGGCGTCTGGGAAGACCACCTACGGTATGCCATCACATCTGAAGAATGGAAAGAACGCTCGGATGACCTGCTCAAAGAGTGGGCTCGCAGCTCGCCAAATGACATTGCCCCACCTACCTGAGCGCAGATAACTCGCTACGCGAGTCGTTCGAGAGCAGCGATGCGCCTCTGGCGTAAGACGGTGCGACGCTTCCACATCTTCGTCTTCCAGTGACGTCGGTTTCGCTTCGCCTTTGCGAGCTTCGTCTTCGCTCGCTCGGCATCTCGATGCCTCATCGGCTTCCAAGCCTCACCAGGTTCGTGAACATCAATGGGATCAGTCCCCGCACTCACCTCATTGGCAAGTTGATCAAGTTGCACATGGACCCGGTGGCGCTCACCGTGGGCGTGCGCACGCAACTCCTGTTTCGTCGGCAGTTGGAACTCTGAATTCCTGTGACGCTGACTCATCGGACACCTCCTTTTTGAATTGGTGGTAATCCTCCCCCGCCAGCGACTGTACTTCATTTCGTGAGACCGAAATTCATGTTTTCGGCTGTCGGGAACTGCGTCAGGATCTCGACGAAATTTTTGCCTTCAGCGCAGCGATGCGCTCCTCAAACCACGGCTGTTTCGCCGTCCAGACCTGGGGGTCAAGTTCGCGGGCGACCGCATCGGGATGTGCGTCAATGTCGGCCATATCGCGAATGGTCTGCTTGGTGATCATCACCAACTTGCGGGGTGCGGACGCTGCTCCAGCAGCAAGCGCACGAGCGGCACCCATCAACTCGTCATCTTCCACGCATCGATATACGAGACCTATGCGCTCCGCCTCGGTCCCATCAACCACCTCAGAAAAAATCACCGTTGCGAACGCTGCCTGTGAGCCAACGATTTGCCTCTGCATCCACGTGTGGCCACCCCCCGGGTGCAACCCGATCTGCAAAAATCGCGTGTCGAATTTTGCTCGACGGGCAGCAATTCGAAGATCACATCCAAGAGCAAGATTCATGCCTGCACCGACTGCTGCACCATTCACAGCCGCAATCGTTGGCAACGTCGACCGAGCAATTCGCAAAAAGCCCTCATAAATCGTTCCAAGACTCTCCGCTGTTGCAGTCTGAAGATTTCCAAGATCGGCACCTGCGCAAAACGCCGAGCCAGCACCGGTCACAATCACCGCGGAGCACCCCTCATCTGCTTCGAACGCGTCCATTGCGGCGCAGATTTCTTCCACCATTGGCATCGTCATGGTGTTGCGAGCCTCAGGGGTATTTAGGGTCAGCGTGCCGATTCCATCTGAGATATCTGTCAAAAGATTGGCCATGACGAAAGTCTCGCATGATTGTCATCTACTTCAGCAATGGAAGATCCTAGAAACCGAGTAATGTCAGAGTGTTCACGTGAACAAGTCCTAACGAAGTTCATATCTTCGATGGGACATCAACCAACTACATCCCGACACAAGGGGGAGAAATGATCAAGTCAAAGCGCATTGCGATTACTGCAATGGCTGCGGTGCTTGCTCTCGCTGGTGCTGCGTGCGGAAGCGACGATCCAGTCGCTGACGAGCCAGCCGCCGAAGAAGAAGCAACCGAAGAGCCAGCCGCCGAAGAAGAAGCAACCGAAGAAGAAGCAGCCGAAGAGCCCGCCGAAGAGGCCGGTCCATTCCTCGGTCTTGCGTTCGACACTGGTGGCCGTGGTGACGGCACGTTCAACGACATGGCAGGCCAAGGAGCAGACAATGCTGAGGCCAACCTCAGCATTGCTGTTCAAGAACTCGAAGCAACCAGCGACCAGGACCGCCAACCAAACCTTGAGGCTCTTGTAGGAGCGGGCAACAAGCTCGTCGTCGCAGTCGGCTTCGCTTTCGGTGACGCTCTCAGCCCAATCGCTGAGGCCAATCCGGATGTATTCTTTGGATGGATTGACGGCTACTACGACGGTCCGAACATCATCACGACCGCATTTGCTGAGCAAGAGGGTTCATTCCTCGTCGGTGCGGCTGCTGCGTTGAAGAGCCAGTCAGGCAAGATCGGCTTCATTGGCGGTCAGGAGATTGACCTCATTAAGAGGTTCGAAGCTGGTTACATCGCAGGTGCAAAGGCCGTGAACCCCGACATTGTTGTCGAGTCGGCTTACCTCGGAGCTGCCGGCGATAACGCTGCATGGGGCTCACCGGACAAAGCTAAGGAAATCGCAGCAGCGTGGTACGCGGACGGCGCCGACATCGTCTATACCGCTGCTGGCGGCTCAGGACGCGGAATGATCGAAGCTGCTGTTGAAGCCGGTGATGGCAAGTGGGCGATCGGCGTAGATAACGACGAGTGCAGCTTTGATACCGATGAGCAGAAGGAACACCGCTTGACCTCAATGCTGAAGCGAGTCGATACGGCAGTTGAAGAAATGGCCAAGAATGTCCAAGATGGGACCGCTGAGGGCGGCTTCTACACCTTCAATCTGGCTAACGATGGTGTCGGCTACGCAACAACATGTGGCAACGTCGATGACATTGTCGACGAACTCGAAGAGTTCAAGGCTCAGATCATCGCAGGAGACATTGAGGTTCCCACCTCACCTGAAGGTCTCTAACCATAGGTGATTGCCGCTTTCTGGCGGGATATTAAAAACAATTAGTGGAGAGCCCGGGTGAGACACCCGGGCTCTCTTCTTTCTCTTCTCAAACGCACTACTCTTTCAACAGTGCGATCACACTTTGCAGGGTTGCAAACCCAGACCGACAACTCACTGAGGGAGGGGCGATGAGCGACACGCCTGCTGTAGAACTTCGCGGAATCGGAAAGCGATTCCCCGGAGTAATTGCGAATTACGATGTTGACCTAAACGTTCGAGCCGGAACTATTCACGCCGTCGTAGGTGAAAATGGCGCTGGAAAATCGACCCTGATGAAGACCCTCTATGGGATGCAAGAGCCAGACTCGGGAACGATTTCCGTCGAAGGCGCAACGCGCCGTTTTAAGTCACCGAGCGATGCAATCGATGCTGGCATCGGCATGGTGCACCAGCACTTTATGCTCGCCGACAACCTCACCGTTCTTGAGAACATCATTCTCGGGAGCGAACCAGGCCGCCGCGGCATTATCGATATCAAACTAGCCCGCTCGCGGGTTGAGGAGATCATGTCGGCGATCGGTACCGATCTTGACCCCGATATGCCGGTCAGTGAACTTGGGGTCGGCGAGCGCCAACGCGTTGAAATTATCAAAGTGCTCTTCCGCGGTGCCCGGATTCTCATTCTCGATGAGCCCACCGCAGTTCTTGTTCCTGAAGAAGTCGACGAGTTGTTCGTTACTCTCAACAGTCTCGTCAACGATGGCGCAACCGTGATCTTTATTTCCCACAAACTCGATGAGGTCCTTCAGGTCTCTAATGACATCACCGTTATGCGCCAAGGCACCACAGTTGCGGAAACCTCACCGGGAAACATCGACCGATCGGGTCTGGCAGAACTAATGGTCGGGTCAGAACTCCCCTCACCCGCAGGAAGGGCCTCTGTCATCAAAGACGCTGTGCGCCTGGATGTAGAAAACCTCACCGTTAATGGGGCCGAAGGGCGCCCAGCAGTTGATGACGCATCCCTAGCTATACGTTCAGGCGAAATTGTCGGCATTGCTGGAGTCGAAGGAAACGGACAATACGAACTGTGCGCTGCGCTCCTCGGTCTCATGCCGTCGACGGGCACCGTCTCTGTCGACGGCGCCGACCTCACCAAAGCAACCACTCGTCAGCGTCATGATGCAGGCCTCGCCTACATCCCATTCGACCGTCACCGGGAGGGGCTCATGCTGAACGCTCCGCTCTGGGAAAACACATTGCTTGGGCGGGAAGACGAGGAGCAGTTCGGAAAAGGACCCCTTGTCAACGCTTCGTCGATCCGGGCGTACACCGTTGACATCATCAAGCGCTTTGGAGTGCTCACTCCAAACGAGACAACACCAGCATTTGCGCTCTCGGGCGGCAACCAGCAAAAACTCATTGTTGGCCGCACACTGACCACGGACCCCCGGGTTCTCGTCGCCGCTCACCCGACTCGCGGCATCGACGTTGGTGCGCAGGCTGCGGTGTGGGACGAAATTCGGCGAGCTCGCGATAACGGAATGGCGGTTCTACTCGTCTCCGCGGATCTTGAGGAGCTTTTGGGGCTCTCGGACTCCATTGCTGTGATGTTTGACGGACGAATCACCGCAACACTGAACCCGGATGACATCACCGCAAGTGAGTTGGGCAACTACATGACGGGCGCGCACGAAGAGGTCGCATCATGAGTGAGACAGCGACAACTCCGCCAGGCCCGTTGGCTAAGATCCTGACTCCCTCTCGGGCATCGGGGTTACGAACCTCTGGCACGACGCTCGCAAGTTCACTTGTTGCCGTCATCATCGCTCTTGGGATTTCGGCAGTCATGCTATTCATCACCGGCAAAGACCCAGTCACTGCGTTTACGACCCTCACCGACACCGCCCAGAACACCGACAAGTTATTAGAAATGATGCGCCGGGCCACACCGCTGATCTTCTCGGCAACTGCGGTGGCCATCGGCTTCAAAATGAACCTTTTCAACATCGGTGTCGAAGGTCAGTACCTATTTGCTGCACTAATGGCTGCTGAGGCGGGAAGCCATATCAGTCTTCCGGGGCCACTTCACGTCGCCGCAATCCTTGCCGTTGCCCTCATGTCCGGTGCTGCGTGGGCAGGCATCTCTGCATACCTCAAAGTCCGCAAGAACATCCATGAGGTTATTTCAACAATCATGTTGAACTACATCGCCCTTTCATTTATCCAGTGGATATTCAACAGTTTCTTCCGCGATGACTCTGTGGAGGGACTCAACATCAAGACAACGATCATTGATGAATCTGGCCGGCTACCCGACCTCGTAGAGGGACGGCTCAATTCAATGTTCGTCATCGCCCTTGCCGTCGTGGCCATTTTTTGGGTGGTGGTTTATCGGAGCACCTTTGGCTTCAAACTTCGTGCCTCGGGTTACAACGCAACGGCTGCCTCAACTGCAGGAATCAGCGCACCAAAAATGACCGTCATTGCATTGCTGCTCTCAGGCGCAGTGGCCGGCCTTGTTGCAATGCAAAGCGTTCTCGGTGAAACCCACGCGTACGGCCCGAGTGCGACCCCAATCCAGCTCGGGTTCGCAGGCATTACCGTTGCTCTTCTCGGCAGAAATCACCCGGTTGGCATCGTCACCGCTGCTCTACTCTTCGGCTTTCTCGATTCCACATCTGCCCAACTTCAGCTTGCGGATGTGCCGAACTCGATCGTAAAGGTGATGCAGGCCATCATCGTGCTGACCGTCGTCATCGTCAATGAAGCCGCAGTCCGAAGATCGAACATCAAAACTGCTGAACGAGCGCGAGCCGAACTCGCAGCAGGGAGTGGAGCATGAGCATCACATCAATCTCCACCTCACCCACCAACGTCACTCTCTCACCACGAATGCGTATGCTCTCCATCGGTTTGTCTCTCGTTGCGATCATGTCGGTGACTCGGCTGTGGACAGGCTTCGATAACCTCACGTCATCGGGAACGATCGGTGCTGCGCTACGTCTCACCGTGCCGATCATGCTCGCCGGACTCGCAGGACTCTGGGCTGAGCGTGTTGGCATTCTTAATATTGGTATCGAAGGAATGATGATCCTTGGTACGTGGTTCGGTGCGTTTGGTGCCTGGAAATATGGACCATGGATCGGCTTTCTTTTTGCGATCTTTGGCGGTGCACTCGGTGGTCTAATTCACGCTGTCGCCACAATTCGATTCAACATCGACCAAGTGATCTCGGGTGTCGTCATGAACTTGCTGGCCTTCTTCGGTGTTCGATACCTGAGTGAGTTGGTCTTTGTCGGGCAGCCTCAAGGTGGCATCAGCCAGTCTCCGCCTCAATCTTCAGCGATACCGAAAGTCGATGTCCCATTCCTCGCAGGAGGACCTGTTGGTTCATCGTCAACACCTGACGCTCTTGGATGGCTGGAAGAACGAGGGTGGTTTCTCATCGCCGACCTTTCGGGCATGACGCGCGGCCTTATGTCGGGATTGTCACTCGCCTCATTCATTGCACTGCTACTCGTCCCCCTTTCTGCGTGGGTCTTGTGGCGCACCAGCTTCGGTTTACGTTTGCGATCATCTGGAGAGGCACCTGAAGCCGCAGAGTCACTCGGAGTGAATGTCATTCGGGTTCGCTACATCGCACTCCTCATCAGCGGTGGATTTGCCGGACTTGGCGGAGGCTTCCTCTCGATCATCTCATCGTCGTATTACCGACAAGGCCAGACCGCAGGCCGGGGCTTTATCGGTCTTGCAACAATGATCTTTGGTAACTGGCGACCCAGCGGAATTCTCGGCGGAGCAGCCGTATTTGGCTATTCGGAGGGCATCAAGCTTGTCGCTGGGGGATCAATTACCGGGCTGTTCCTCTTCATTTTCTTTGTGAGTGCAATCGTCGGTCTCATCTCGCTGTTACGACGGCAAATGCGGCGAGGAACAACAGGAATTGGAGTGGCGGTGATTTCGCTTATCGCGTATCTGACCGTCGACGAAGTTCCTGAGTCGCTCACTCAATCTTTGCCCTACTTGATCACGCTCATCGTGCTTGCCACCGCCAGCCAACGGTTGCGGCCACCGGCGAAAGCGGGTGTGCCTTACCGACCTGGCGGAGCTCACTAATGGCAGTTGACCTCACGTCAGACACCATCGCCTCTGCGCCGAAAGCACTGCTCCACGACCATCTCGATGGCGGCTTACGGATCGGAACCATCCTCGAATTGTCCGAGGCTATTGGTTGGACGCCTCGACTACCGACGACCGACCCCGCTGATCTACAAGCGTGGTTCACCGCAGGGGCCGCCGCGAAAGACCTCCTGAAGTATCTCGCAACGTTTGAACATACGTTGGCGGTCATGCAAGACCCTGCGCATATCGAACGAGTGGCATTTGAAGCTGTCGAAGATCTTGCCAACAATGGGGTGGTCTACGCCGAAATTCGTTTCGCGCCGGAGTTGCACAAAATGCCGTTCGAAGCTTCGACCGAGGCGATTTGTGCAGGGTTTCGACGAGCAGAAATCTCAGCTCACGAGAAGGGTCTGTCGATCTCGGCAAGCCTCATCGTGTGCGCGATGCGCACCGAGCGTCGCTCCGTCGAGGTGGTCAAATTTGTTGACCATTACCGCTCTAAAGAGAACAAGGTTGTGGCTTTCGACCTTGCTGGTGCCGAAACCGGTTGGCCTCCATCGCTACATGCTGAAGCGCTTGCTATCGCCCGCCAGCGTCATGTCAACGTCACGATTCATGCAAGTGAGCCACCTGACCTCGAGTTGATTTCTGACGCGGTCGCCCATGGGGCTCACCGCATTGGGCATGGAGTTCGACTCGACAGAGACACCAAACTCGACGACGGCGAACTCGTCTTGGGCCCACTCGCATCATTTATCCGTGACCGACAGATACACCTTGAAATGGCGCCAACATGCAACACCCAAATAGGTGCCGTTAACTCTGTTGCTGAACATCCGGTCATTCCATTCATGCGCGCGGGCTTTAACGTTGGCGTTAACACCGATAACCGCTTGATGAGCGATGTGAGCCCGTCAAGTGAACTCGAAGCATTACATGATGCCTACCAACTGTCTTGGGCTGACATTGAGCGACTCGTGACCAACGCAATTTCGTCCGGTTTTGCCCCTCTCACCGAGCGCCAACGCATCATTGACAACATCGTTGCTCCTGCATATTTGTCACTCGCCAACGGCTGATCTCGTCAAGCCTTAGCGATCGGCGTACGCTCAAGGTATGTCCGCTTTGCTCACTGACGAACAGATTGCATCGTTCGAGCGCGATGGTTTCGTTGCTGTGCCCGATTTCATGGGTTCGGAGACCCGAGCGTCTATTCGTGAGCGGGCAATTGACCTCGTCGACAACTGGGAGCCATCTGGCGAGAACACAGTGTTCAGCAGCGAAGAACAAGAGCGTGTCTCCAACCATGAGTTCTTGTCGTCAGGTGGTCGTATTTGGTGTTTTTTCGAAGAAGAAGCATTTGATGAACGCGGTGAGCTGCGGCAGGCGAAAGAACTCAGCATCAACAAAATCGGTCACGCACAACACGATCTCGATGACGTGTTTGAGCGGGCAACCTATACCCCAGACCTTTCCCAAGTGGCGGCCGATATCGGAATGACTGACGCGCTTGCATTACAGAGCATGTACATCTTCAAGCAGCCCGGAATTGGCGGTGAAGTGAGTTGCCACCAAGACAGCACCTTCCTCTACACCGACCCGCTCACGGTCACCGGATTCTGGTTCGCAGTTGAAGATGCGACCATCGACAACGGCTGTCTTTGGGCCGCCCCCGGCGGCCACAAGCTACCGCTGCGGAAAGTCTTCCGCCGGTTGGGGTCTGACGATGAAGGCACCGTCTTTGAGGATCTCGATGGGACACCGCTTCCAGACCCAGCAAAAGACCTTGTGCCGCTGGAGGTCCCCGCGGGAACCATGGTGATACTCGATGGGAAACTTCCCCATTGGAGTGACGTCAACCGGTCACCGGTGAGCCGTCATGCGTACACCCTGCATTGCATCTCGGCCTCAGCGAGGTATCCGGATTGGAACTGGTTGCAACGGCCGGTAGATATGCCATTGCGCCGGCTCGATCGCAGTGATCGTCAATGAGTTCTCTTTCACCTGACATTGCGGTTCGCGCTCCGAAGGTGCTTCTCCATGACCACCTCGACGGTGGGGTCCGCACCGAGACGGTCATTGAGCTTGCTGAGGAGTTTGGCTACGAGGGACTACCAACCCATGACCCCTCTGATCTCGCGACGTGGTTCAACCGTGGTGCCAAGCGAAACGACCTGGTGCTGTATCTGGAGACCTTTGCGCACACCGTTGGGGTTATGCAACACCGTGATGCTCTCGAACGCGTCGCGTACGAGTGCGGCATCGACCTCGCCGACGACGGAGTTGTCTATGCCGAGGTTCGCTACGCCCCAGAGTTGAACGTAGAGGCTGGGCTTTCACTTGATCAAGTAGTTGCTGCGACGATCGATGGTTTCCAACGAGCAGAACAAGAGACCGGCATCGTCATCAAAGTCATTCTTTGCGCAATGAGAACCGCAGCTCACAGCCTCGATATTGCCCAACTCGCAGTGAAATGGCGTGACGCTGGGATCGTCGGCTTCGATATTGCCGGCGCCGAGGCTGGCCACCCGCCATCACGACACCTTGACGCCTTCCAGTATGTGATGCGCGAGAACTTTCATTCGACAATTCACGCCGGCGAGGCGTTTGGGCTGCCAAGCATTTGGGAAGCACTCCAGTACTGCGGTGCTGCCCGCCTTGGCCATGGCGTTCGCATCGTCGATGACATTACGAAAACTGCTGACGGCTGGGAACTCGGCCGCCTTGCCGAGTTTGTTCGTGACCGACGAATTCCCCTCGAACTTTGTCCCACGTCAAACGTCAACACAGGTGTCTGCACAGACATCTCCTCGCACCCGATAGGGCTCTTACGGGACCTGCAATTCAGAGTGACGGTGAACACCGACAATCGTCTCATGTCGAATACGTCGATGAGTCACGAATTTGTTCAACTTTCAGAGGCCTTCGAAACCGATCTTGCCGATATGCAGTGGCTCACGATTAACGCAATGAAAAGCGCGTTCACCGACTTCCCTGAGCGGTTGCACATCATCAACGACATCATCAAGCCGGGCTATGCGAATCTCATCGCCGAGCAGTCTGGAGGATCGATATGAGCGTCACCGTCACGGAGGTTGACCACCCGATTGCCAATGATGCACTTGCTCGTATGCGTGCGGTTGAAACGTCGAACGCAAACTTCAGAACTCACCTCGAACGACTTGGCATCATCTTGCTCACAGAGGCCACGAAGGACCTGCCGGCACGTTCGCAGAAGATCACTACCCCACTCACCGAAACCCAGCAGCAGGTCCTATCTGAGGTGCCCCTTGTCGTTCCAATTCTTCGCGCTGGCCTCGGATTTGTGACGTCGGTTCATCACGTACTCGATGATGCAGACCTCGGATTTGTTGGAGTGACGAGAAACGAAACAACATTTGAGCCAGAGCTCTACACCGACAAACTGCCCGCTGAGATTGGCGATCGACCAGTGATCATCGTCGACCCGATGCTTGCGACTGGTGGCTCACTGAATCATGTCATTAGTCTCATCGCAAATCGCCAAGTGACGGGCACGATTACCGTCGTTTGCGCAATAGCCGCCCCGGAAGGTATTGAGGCGGTGCGAGCCCATGTAAAGGACCGCTGGAATGTTCGCATCGTGACGGGCGCCATCGATTCGCACCTCAACGAGCAGGCGTACATCGTTCCTGGACTTGGTGATGCAGGCGATCGCTTGTTTGGCGAACCTCACAACTAGCTACGCAACGCACGATGCTGCGATTTCAGCGAGCATCTCCGCAAGCCGGTCGAGACCTTCGGCCGGATCACCATCGACCTTCTCGCCGTAAAGCTTGATCTTCGGCTCGGTCCCGCTAGGACGAACTTGAAGACGGGTGCCATCAACAAGTTCGAGGCGAAGCAACCCAGCCTCTGAAAATTCGGTCACCGTTTGCACGGCGACTCCACCGATGTCGTTCGGTGGTTCAGCCTGCAGGCGTTGCAACACCTTGTTGCTCAGCGCAGAATCCATCTTGATTGAACGCTCACCAATGACGTATCGCCCGTACCGCTCTGCGAGAGCTTCGAGGCGTCCTTCGACCGATGTTCCATCTGATGCTGCGCATGCAGCTACCTCGGCCACCACGACCGCAGCGGTTATTCCATCTTTATCGAGCGGACGTTGCGCAACGAGGTAGCCGAGAGCCTGCTCATAGCCGAAGACAAATCGTCGATTAGGGTGTTCAACAACGGTACGGCCAATCCATTTAAAACCGGTGAAGGTCTCCTCGGCGTGCACACCGTAATCGTCGGCCATAACCGATAACAACGATGACGACACGAGGGTGGTGACGACCATCCGGTCATCGCCTTCAGTGTTCGACAGGATGTGGTCAGCGAGCAACCAGCCGATTTCGTCGCCACTCAGCCGGCGCCAACCCGAGGCGGTCGGGATTGCGACACCTAAACGGTCAGCGTCCGGGTCGTGAGCAAGAGCCAGATCACAGTGCGCTCGCTGCGCAAGCGCAATTACTGCGTCCATCGCTCCTACTTCTTCTGGGTTTGGAAACGGCACGGTAGGGAACGAGCCGTCAGGTTCGAACTGTTCTTCAACAATCTCTGGATTACCAAGCCCACAAAGTGCGAAGGCTTCAACCAGCGTGGCACCACCGACCCCGTGTAACGGCGTGTATGCAACTCGTATCGGCTGCGTATTTGCTCCATGAAGAACGTGTCTGACTCCGATGAGGTAGCGCTGCCGAGGTTGATCATCAAGCATCGTCACCAACGCTGTACCAGGTTCCACAAGTTCAACGGACAACGGGTCGATATCTGCAATGTAAGTCGCAATCTCTTCGTCAAGCGGGCTCACGATCTGCGTACCTGACTCGAGGAACACCTTGTACCCATTGTCGGCTGGAGGGTTATGGGACGCAGTCACCATCACTCCGGATGCTGCACCAAACTCGGTAATCGACCACGCAAGTACTGGAGTTGGCACGACCGAACTAAACATCATCGAGCGTATTCCGCGAGCAGCAAGAACCAGTGCGGTGTCGAGAGCGAACAACTCTGATTTACGCCTTGCGTCGTAGCCAATTACGACCCCTCGCTGTGACGCGTCATCAACGTGGGCAAGAAGCCAATCAGCGAGCCCTGCCGCCGCCTGACGGATCACCAGTCGATTCATGCGGAGTGGCCCTGCCCCAACTTCGGCCCGAAGACCTGCAGTGCCGAACATCAGACGACCAGAAAATCGAGTTGCAAGAACATCTTGATCACCGTCGATGAGGGCCTGCAATTCGACACGAATGTCGTCGTCTGGCTCGGCAGCGAGCCAGGCTGCGGCCAACTTTGCGATGGAGGTCACGTGAGTAACGAACGCAACTCGACCAGCGGACGCGGACCGATATGGGCGATGACTTCACCGGCTGCGATACCACCAATTCGGGCACATTCTGCAAGTTCGTCCCCGCGGGTGTACGCAAATAGGAAACCGGCTGCAAAAAGGTCGCCAGCGCCAGTTGTATCGACGACATGAGAAACCGGATGCGCAGACGACTCAATCACCTCCGATGGGGTGACGACCAGCGATCCGCGCTCGCCCATCGTCACCACTGCGATCGGGCAGTCGGCTCGAACCGCCGTAACCGCCTCTGCAAATGTATCGGTTTCGTAGAGCGACACGAGTTCCTCAGCATTTCCAAACAAGATGTCGACCTCATCGGTAACGAATCGCCGGAAGTCGTCTCGATGTCGTTCGACACAGAACGAGTCTGACAGGGTGAGCGACACAATGCGCCCATGACGGTGAGCGTGAACGGCAGCAACCCGGAACGCGGCTTTTGCGTCATCCCGATCGAAGAGGTAGCCCTCCATGTACAGCACCTCGGCATTGGCAATGAGGTCAAAATCAACGTCGTGGGGGGTGAGCAGACTCGATGCTCCGAGAAACGTATTCATTGTTCGCTCGGCATCGGGGGTCACAACGATCACGCAACGACCGGTTGGCACCTCGTTATCTCGTTCGCCGGGAGCGAATCGAACTCCCACTGCCCGAAGGTCATGGCCGAAGGTGGTGCCAAGGTCATCATCGGAGACTTTCCCTACATATGCAGCGGTCCCTCCGAGGCTTGCAACACCACACACGGTGTTCGCAGCAGATCCACCGCTCATTTCAACTTTTGTACCGATCGCTTGATAGAGCTCGAGCGCGCGGTCGGTTTCCACGAGGGTCATCGAACCTTTCACGAGTTTGTACTCGGTTAGAAACTCGTCATCTGCATGAGCGATGACGTCGACGAGCGCATTGCCGATTCCAACGACATGAAAAGTTGCCCCTTCGGAGATCTGACGCACAGCCACTGGTTTGACGCTAGCGGCTCCGTCGGCCATGACGGAATATCACTCACTACCATCGGCGACGTGACGACCGACTGGACCGACCCACATCGACTGCCCCGCTTTGCTCTTCCGCAGCACTATGTCATCAGTATCACCCCTGATCTGCCGTCTGCGTCATTTACTGGTGCCGTCACGATCGACGTTGATGTCGCCGAGCCCGGGCACCGG
>Ga0160423_10000748_pt1 | contig 26981 bp, 35 predicted proteins | sample CRUFie14St8metaG_FD_108191 | JGI IMG/M metagenome (GOLD analysis project Ga0160423, IMG submission 108191) | Marine microbial communities from the Costa Rica Dome - CRUD Field 142mm St8 metaG | ecosystem: Environmental > Aquatic > Marine > Oceanic > Photic zone | place: Costa Rica: the Eastern...
GTCCACGCATGCCACAACGCAATCTTCCAGATGTCAGCGATGTGCAAGATGATTCCCAAGGGGATACTCACACCATTCGCACTGGCCATGCCCGATGAGTTCAAGGTCGATATCTTAGGTAGGAAGTGGGACACATCAGAAGAGCACGGTGGTGCAGATGATGCAGTCAAGGCATACAGGCGCTACTACCACAGTAAGACGTTCGCTAAGTGGGAGAAGGGCACACCCGCTCCCCACTGGTGGAGAGGCATAGAGGTGGTAGCATGAACATAGGGTTGTGTAGTGGTAGGCACGATATGAAGACCAACTGCGGCAACGAGATGGACTACTATCTCTTTCAGAGTCCAGTAGAAGACCCCACCAATGTCGATGTGCATGAGAAGGTATGTCGTGAGTTCATCAAGAACCACATCACGGGAGACCTATCATGGAAGAGGTCGAGTGATAGAAGAGTCAGTGTGTACATCACAGGACTGACTCCCTTGCTGACATCCTTCCTCAAGGTCTGGGTGGAGAATCAAGAGCGCTTGGAGATGACTTGCGGTGACCTAGTGCTATGGCACTGGGATAGCAAGGATGGACAGTACTTACCACAGAAATGGGCGATGATAACATGAGGGGATTGAAGTGTCGATGGTGTGGTACTAAGGTACACTGGGGTCATGACAAGCGGCACAGGTGTGACAATTGTGAATAAAACTTTGACTATATAAATATCAAAAGAAAAGAGGGATAGGAAGTGATGAGATGGATAGGATACGAGAGCAGGAATGGACAGATGGCATAGGCTCGGCCTTGCAGAAGGCAGGAGCAGTGTTGAAGAAGGCAGAGAAGGAGGTGCATGACCCGGATGAGGACTACTTTAGCAATCCGAACGTGCTGGTGATGGACTTGAACACAGGCTCTTCGTTCGTCATACGTCCCAGTAGAACGGAGCAGAATGGCAAGACGAGAGGGTATGGGTACAGGAAGTGCCCAGCCGTGAAGCAGAGGATAACTGCCAAGTTGCCGACCAAGAAGATAATCGCGAGGCTGACTAGGATGGCTATACGTGCCTTCGTGCCGAAGGATGCACCACCAGAGCAGATAAGCGTGGTAGTGAAGAAGGCCATAGAGGACATCGCTGCCGACATAGCGGACGATAGCAAGTGGGATGTCTCTGATGACAAGCATGGGGCTGCGGTCACTAAGGCAGTGTCAGAGTTGCTAGGTCACACTTGGACGACTAGGGCTGGTGACTCACTGACATGCTTGGAGGCGATACCAGCGCCGTTCGTGGAGATGGACACAGATGCCGTGAAGATGATGGCAGAGAAGGTGGTGGTAGAATGAACGAGGAATACTTCCATGTATATTCACCCAGCAACATTACATTCGACGGGTACATACAAATCAGAGGGCGTGACGATGTTGATATCGTCGGTAGCAAGATGGAGTTCGACTTCACTGGTACGGCAGAGCCGTGCGAAGTGATATTCACGATGGCCAACGAGGATGTGCAGTGCCCCAAATGCCTCGCTACATTGCCCAAGTGCCTCACACTCAAGACGACGATTGGTGACATCCTCGCATGCAGGGCTTGCAACGAGTTCGTCAGAGTCGTGGACTTAGAGGAGGAATGAACGTGAAGATGAGAGAGTCGACGTGCATTGTCTGTAGCAAGACATGGACACATGTGGCCAAGAAGGGTAGACAACCGAAGTTGTGCGATTCCGCTGAGTGCAGAAGCACACACAGGAAGATGACCCGCAAGCCGAAGGCGAAGGTGGTACGCAAGCAGAAGTGCGCTGGATGTGATACCATCATCGTGAAGCATGGGCGTGGGCGAATCAAGTGGTGCGATGAGTGCCGAAAGAAACTAGAGGTCAAGCACAGGGAGGACTACCGGAACAAGACATACACTCCCAAGACTAGGAGTCATGGCAGTTGCGTCGAGTGCGGTTGCGACATGGGTGAGAAGACTGGTCGTGGTAAACTGAGGATTCGATGCGTTGAGTGTCAGAATAAGCACAGGCGAATGATAGCGAGAAACTCAGCCAAGAAGTGCTACACACCAGTGCATAGGGAGTACACTTGCAATTCATGCCAGCAGACATTCACGCAAGAAGGGCGTGGCAAACTGAGAAAGACGTGTCCAACGTGCATCGATAGCAAGAAAAACACTGGCACTTCAAATACTCTGGACGTCGATACTGATAACGAGGCTACACAGATGCTACAGGAGTTGGGACTATGATGACCACAGATTGCATGGAATGCGGAAAGACATTCACACGGATGTCTCTCAAATCGAGAGTGAAGTACTGCCATGATTGCAGACGACCTAAGAAGAACAGGTACGAGCAGAGAGAAACCAGAACCAAGAGGCAAGCAGTGGATGCTCTCGCTACACAGGAAGAGCATGGTAAGAGGCTAGATGCCATAGAGATGGCACAAGAGGCACACTTGGCAGAGGTGAACACCATCTCCCATGATGTGGCAGTGAAGGCTGCTAATCTCATGAGCGACCAGATAGAGAGTGCGCTTGAGAAGATGGGTCTAGGGGATGTCAAGAAACTGACGCGGAACATGCTCACGCTGAACAAGAGAATCAAGAGACTAGAGAAGGACTTGAGCACTAGGATAAGGATACTGGAAGAGGAAGTGGCACGCTTACACGAGGAAGAGCATCGGAGAGAGCGGATGCTAGACAACTGGAATCGCAAGGAGGGGCGGGCGCGGACTAACAGGCGCAACAGAATCGGCAAGGTCGTACGTTTCCTGCACAAGAACGAGATTGCCACTACGAAGACAATCATGAGCATACCTTTGAAGGGTATATCGAAAGTGACTGCGTACAACAATCTGAAATGGGCAGAGCAGGAGGGGTACATACAGAGACACAAGTTAGGCAAGAAGTCAATCTACTCGATAGGCTCTAAGCACTGGTCTGACCACTATAGAAGAAAGGCAGAAAAAGGAAAAGCAGAAGAAGAGGAGTGATTAGGCGGTGGTATTATGTTTGACGAGGCGTGGGATTTTCTCAAGGCACAGAACCCCAAGTACTTGGGTGGTTCTACAGGAGCAGTGCTCCATACCCTACCCGATGGTAGGAAGGTAGTAGTCAAGCGCGGAGCACATCCCGCACACATTCGCAACGAGTTTGATTTCAACAGGTATCTCAACGAGATTGGGGTGGCAGTTCCCGATGCATCCATGCAAGAGGATGTGGATGGAAACCCACTGATGATGACTCAGTATGAGGAAGGTGCGAAAGCGCCCACTGTTGATGACAAGGCTAGACTACGTGAGGACTTCGTGCCTCACGCACTGATAGGGAACTGGGATGTGTTGGGCATGAACATGGATAACGTGCTGATGAGACCGGACGGCACACCATCATACGTGGACGTTGGTGGGTCTGGGCCATTCCGTGCACAAGGAGCGCCGAAGGGGAGTGCCTTCGGTGGTCAAGTGGGAGAGTTGCAGACCATGCAGCATCTACCACCACACACAGAGAGATTCTACAATAACATGGGGAACGAGGAAATGGGTAGGTCATTCGATGCTTATGGTGGACAAGATGCTATGGAGCGAGCGTTGTCCACACTGCGTGATGCACAGACTAGGAACATCATGCAACAGAGAATAGAGGATGTAGCGAGGCGAGTGGCGTGAAGGTTATAAATAAGCATCAAACGGATAGAGATAGGAGGAGAGAATATGTGGATAGGGCTGAACGATGGATGGTTGAGTATAGTAGAGAACTGGAACGACAAGGACACACTGCTAGTGAGAGCGAGGAAACTGGAGCATTTGCTCACGGCTTTCCCCATGTGTGAGTACTGGAGAGACTTGGAAGCCGACTACCCTTTCAGAGCATACATACCGAGGGAGCAGGTCGCTAAGATAATCTCAGAGAGAATCAAAGCGATAGACTATCCCAACTTCAAGAAGTCAGTCAAAGAGAGTAAACTACTCATGGCTTACAACAAGGTATGGGAAGTACTGTTCTACACGTTCCACTCCGAAAGGTGAGTGATTGGAAGAGAGACTGATAGAGGGGTATCAATTAGGATTACTCTTCGGGCTAACGCCGAAGCAAGCAAGGCATGCGATAAGAACGTACGAGAGAATCAGAACACATCCTAGTTGGAACAACAGGCGTAGCAACTACGCGCTCATGGTTGATTGCCTCTACATGGAGGGCAAGAACAACAAGACTGGCATCACTGCTAGGAAGGTAGTTCAGATAACCAAGAAGATGAAGGGCGTTGGCACGCAACCCAAACTCAATGAGTGGGTCGATGATTACGAGGTGCTCATCGAATGACTTCCTTCTCCGAGTTCGCGATAGCCTATGACATCGCACGCATGGGTGATATCGGTGCTTTTCGCAAACTACGACTTGAATGCCCAGATGCAATCTCAGCCTATCAACTACTATATCCAAATGAAACCTTGACTCAAAGAAGATTACTTCTGAAAGTAGCAGCGGAACTAGACACACCGATAGAGATACTCAAGTCGCTGGTGAATGAGTCAGCGTCGGAGTTGCTGGCATCGGAGAGCAGCGCTTCCAATCCATCCACTTGGTCATTGCAGGAAGCGATAGAGATTCGTGATGCCTTCATCGATGGCTCGCCATACCTACCTATCACCAAGAACATGAGTGACATAGAGGGGCGTCTGTTCTGGTCATCGGTCATGGGCAACAGGAGTGTCATATCCAAGTACCAGTATCTGATACACATTGGTTCTCAGTTCGATGTCGATGCAGATACCATACAGAGTAGTAGGTCGTTTTTGACCGATGAGGAGGTCATTCGGACTATTTATAGCGACATCAATAAACTGCATGACCCCAAGAAGTGGTCTGAGAAACCCACAGTGGCATTGAGGAAACGGAAGTATCTCAAGTGGAGCAGACTCAAGGAGCACGGTCTTGATGATTACAATGGTGGTGTGTTCCAAGAGATACCCGGCAAGTCGTTTGAGATGAAGTACGAGGATGGCATCATCATAGAGCACAGTGGTGACGTCATAACTGACGTGGCATACCCCTCTGACCCACAGTTGGGATTGAGGGAGCGCCTAGTCAAGTATGCCAACGAGCACGAGGATGCTATCATAGCGTGGCCAGAGGACTTGAAGTCATGGGAAGCGATGGTGAAGATGGATGGATTGGTCAGATTCCCCAACACTGGTGCGTTCGACCCAGTGGACATAGGCGGCTTCGTACTAGTCAAGAAGAGTCACGAGCACTTCTTACGTTTAGATGCCTACAAACGTGAGGAATACTGCCTAGTTCTGAGGGTTTCAGCGCTCGATGGTATGGATTTCATCGAAGTCGGATTTTGCGAACTTCATATACTCTCGCTGTCAAGTGCGGTGCTATTCGATATTGAAAGAAGAGTTGACGTTATGAAAGAAGATGGGAAGAAGTGGAAAGAAATACCAGATACGGAATGTATAGTAGTGAGAGTCAGTTCACCCTTCATTGACAGGAGGACTGGCAAGTTGAGCCAGCCAGTATTCTTGGGCATAGAGAATGATTTGGGTATGAGTGACATCACACAGTATGTGGATTTGATAGGTGTAGAGAATGAGTGAGTTGGATAGAAGAGAAGAGTGGATGGGACTGGGCATCATGCTCAGTGAACTAAGGATGAAGACATGGGTGGAGAATAGAAGCGACTCAAAGTTGGGGATGCGTGTCCAGAAGAGAGTGTCGTGGCGGAGTCTGTTCACCACCGGCACTGATGGGCAGAGGAGATGTGTGGAGATATTCCTACGTCCCTTCGACATGGAACTCAAGAAGAACTACTATGACAACGATAGCATAACCAAGTGGTTGCTGCTACTGGAGAGGTTGGATACCATGTACTCTATCAGACAGTCGATTACGGACAGGGTGGGCTGGCACATGATGGAGTGGGTTATGGATAACCCCGCACCAACCGACTGGGAAAAGTTCCTAGAATGGGTAAATGCCCATGATGAAGAGAGAGATATGATTCTTGACTATATAAATATCAATAGTAGCGAAATACATGAAATTGATTGAGTCGGCTATTCCGGTCACGTTGGATGACCTAGCAGGGTTAGACACCCTCGTTAAAGATGCATGGGGCTGGAAAGAGAGTACATACCCACAGGCATTGTTGTTCTATGGGCCACCGGGTACTGGTAAGACCAGTGCTGCCCATGTGATTGCAAGAAGCATGTTGGGTGACTTCTTCGACCATGCCAACTTCATCGAGAACAATGCCAGTGATGATAGGGGCATTGACTTCATTCGCAACGAACTCAAGTTCGCCATGCGCAGCAAACCCATCGGCGCTGCTCGTAAGGTGATACTACTAGACGAGGCAGACGGACTCACACCCGCTGCCCAAGATACCATGAGGCAACTGATAGAGAAGTATAGCAAGAATGCCATGCTCATACTCACATGCAATGATTGGGAGAAGATACGCCCAGCCATACGCTCACGGTGCAGCACTTACGCATTCACGCCTGTGTCTCCAAAGGACGGGGCAGACAGACTTCTACACTTACTTGAAGACTATCTGACCCCTTCTTCACACCAACGTCCACTCGTGACTAAACTTGTCGAACTGATGAATGGTGACCTACGTGCATGTATCATGTTCCTCGACTCGATAGACTTGAATGAACTTGAGGAGCGAGTGGAGATGCTTGAGGCTATGACCGCCGATGACTCGGTACAACTAGCGGTTGATGGTGAGTGGGAGCGCCTACGACAAAACCTTCATGGACTCCTAGACGCGGGCCAATCCTTACCTTACGTGATGAATGGGTTCTATCGCAACATATACTCGCACTTTGAGAGCGACGAGGCATTGGACTCGATTTGGGGTATCATGTCGGTATACGGTGATATCATGACACACAAATACACATGGCCCGGAGATAACTATTCCTACCTAGATTACATGGTAGCAAGAATGAGAAAGGAAGTGAAACAATGAGCATAAGAGGAATTGACATAGAAGAACTAGGATATGTAATACAGAAAGGGTTGTTGCAGGTATCGGTATCGATAGACAACCTTACCAGACAACTCCAAGAAATGGAAAAAGGAGATGATACAAATGAGTGATGAAGAAGTAAACCCTTTCAAGAAGGGCATGAAGAATGAAGAATGGCCAGCAGAAGTAATGAAGCGCTTTGAGATGCAAGCGGAGCGGAACGGTGAGACTGTAGATGCAGTCATCGAATCGTTCATCTCTCACATCTCTAGCACGTACGGGTGTGATGATTGGAAGGCAGAGGATGCCGACCTTCTCATCGACTGGAGCGAAGGCGCTTTCATAGAGGACAGAAGAACCAGCGTGAGTGGTAGCGGTAGCAACCTTACCAAGTTCGTTGGTGAGTTCGTTGGTGTGGACATGAGGACACAGGACAGGAGACAGTGGTTCGTGCGCAATGCCACACAGAGATGGGAGGAGAATAGCAATGCTGCTATCTCTGATGGGGTAGTCGGACACTACTTCAAGGAAGGCTCGTTCTGGCACATCAATACTGCCAACAAGGTTATCGAGACTGAGGAGTCTGTAGAGGAAGCGCCTGTACTGGGCTTCCGTGTGGGCACGGACTGGCTATGCCTCTTGAGCAAGGCTGGTAATCCATACCCACACTCAAGCATTGGCAGGTACTACTACTTCCTCGGCAATGAGGCTGGTGCTTTCGTCAACAAGGGTGACGTGAGGCTATGGAGAGTCGACTTGACTGATGACAACAGGAATCTCAAGGTAGAACTTGGGCAACCATGCATCATACAGGTACGAGAGTCCACTTCGACAAACGAGGCATACCAAGACATCCTCGGTACTAACTTCAACTTCGCTGAGACACTGCGATACACTGACGAGTTCGTTGGTGACAACTTGAAGCCACTACTACAACCGTTCAAGTTCTGGACTGACTCTGACTTCGTGGATGACATGTTCGTGCCACTGGATGAACTACCAGAGGCGTACGAGTCTAGGAAGCGCTCCTTCACAGGGAGAGATGGCAGGGACGGTGCTGCTGGGCCACTCGTGTTCACTAAGGGCACGGTCAACAGGATGAGCACAGAGTCTCGTGACAACGAGTACGACGAGGGTGGTAGAGGATACTCACTCTCACTCACCAGCATGGGCTTGCAGAACATACACGGCAAGGGAAATGGAAGCGAGGTGACTGGTTGGATAGGCAGTGCATGCCACGACTTGACGCATCCCTTCCACTTCCGTGACGTCGATGACGAACTGTGGGGCTACGCTGAGAAGAGCACTGTGCTGGTGTTCGGACGTGTGGGCATGAGCGTGAGAGATGGAGAGCATCTACCTAACATCAAGGTGATGGGTGTGTATGCAGACCCAAGACGTTCACGAAGGAGAATGGGCGGTGGAGACACAGGCTCGGAGCAATTCGATTGAGGTGATTAGAATGACAACGAAGAAAGAAATGGAAGACAGGATAGCAGAACTAGAACAAGCGACAGTGGTTTGGCAGACTGAGAAGGCTCAGATAATTGCCGAGGCACAGGCGATACAGAAGGCACACAATCGTAGGCTGATGTATCTCAGACTGATGGAGAAGTTCGCAAACGACATAGACAGTGCTCTGAACCAGTTGAAGAGCGACGTCAATGAAGTCAATGCAACCTTCGCAGATGGAGACCGACCAGAAGAGGCAACGGGGGATGAACTCTGATGGCTGGCTTCGGTGCATCGAAGGAGAAGGAACTCGCTGAGGAAGCGGCGGCTGAGAAGAAAGCCACACCCGCACACAAGCGCAGTGACAATGACCCATTCTCAGATTTGAGAGAGGAGTATCAGCAACTACACAAGCAAGGCCCGAAGACTCACATCTTCATGGCTCTGGTAGGCCATGAGAATACAGGCAAGACGGGCATCGTGTATGACTACTTTCAGAAGTACTGTGACAGGGAGGCGAGCAAGTGACCAAGACATTAGCAGTGATTGACTTCGATGGTGGTGGCGCGGCTACTAAGTCCGCCTTCTACCCGAACAACGACAACATCCGATGCTTTGAGCCGTGGGTGATGCAGCAGGGTGACAGGACTGCATACGACTATCCTGCCACTCATGACCGTGTGATGTCCATCATGCAGTTCCTACTCAGTGAGCATGAGAACATATGGGGCGTCCACGTGACTGGCGTAGACTTGTGGGATAGCATATGCACCAACAACATGCGCATAGCGGACTTGGGTTTGGCTAAGGACGGCATCGATGCTGCTGATAACAGGGGTGCTGGTACAGGCAGGAGAGTCGAGTACCAGTGGGACTGGGCTATCAGAACCACACGATTCCACCAACTCACCGCACTATGTCGTGCGCTAGTGAAGAGAGGAGTGCGTGTGTTTTGGGAGACTCATCTGAAACTCACCAACTACACTGCTGGTGCAGCAGACTCATCTCGTGCAGAGTGGAGACCAGCATGGGAGAAGGCGTCTAACAACTACATGTATCAAATCGTGCTATGCGAGAGGAACGACCTAAGAGGTGAAGACGGGGAAGTCATACGCTCCGAGTTCACTGCTACGTTTGAGAAGAGCAAGACTGATGCCTCACTACAGGGGCAGAAGAGCACTGTGCTGATTACCGAGCAAGGCAAGCATCCTAACTGGATGGGCCTACCGGAACTAGACAAACTGTGAGATGATAGCATGGCAAGTATAACACTGGATAGCAAGGAATGGCTCAAGCACTTTGGCCAGTTCGATGGCATCAACGACTTGAAGATTCACGTCACTGAGCCTTCTACTCTGTCCTACAGTGTTGGGTATCAGACGCATTACTTCACAGTCACAGAGGAGTATCCAAACAAGGTAGTCAGCAAGGGCGGAGAGATAGTAATATCAGACCTAGAGAAGACATGTGCTTTCATGAAGAAGTGCAAGGGGGATGTCACGCTCAAGCAGATGAGCAACGGTAAGACGTTGTATGTGACGAACAACTCTCTCAAGATGCAGATTCCAGTGACGGACTGCAAGAGCACGCAACTCGTACCCATATACGAGGGGCTGGTAAAGAAGGCAGAGAAGAACATGTGGCAGTCCTTCGGGAATGACACATACACCGTGCATGGCAATGCTGAACTAGCGGACATGCTAACCCTATCATCACTCAAGAAACTCATCGGCACTGGCTCTGATTTCTACATCAGCGCGAATGCTGAGAGTGGGGAGATTTCAATCACTGCTGGAAAGGAGCACAACGTCAAGTTGTACGCTACCACCAATTTGACTGATGCGGAAGGCCCAGCCTACACCGTACGGTCAAACTACGGTAGTTGGTTGCTCCCGTGTCTAGCGTACATAGAGGCCGGTACTCAAAGCAAGGTGCACTTCGGTGCTGCTACTGGTTTTGTCGTAGAGCAAACAGGGGAGAAGAAGAAGAGACTGCTAGTCATCATAGACCAAGAGGAGTGAGTATAATGATAATCGACTACTATCACCCCAACGGATGGGACGATGTTGGTCACCCTAGCGTATACTTGCGCACTCGCAGCAAAGACGGGCATCTAGTGACAGAGACAGTCAAACCGGGTGAGGATAACTACATCCCCCCACACTGCTGGATACCAGTCAATACTCACCCTAGAAAATTGAGCAGGGTCACTGCTAGGTATCCGGGCGTGAGAACCAATCCAGACATCACCAGCAAAGGTAATGACGGCTTGGAACTGATGAGGCTTGACTGTCCCAATCCTAACGTGCTATACGAGTTGAAGAATGAACTACGCACGTACGAGGCTGATATGCCATACGAAGACCAGTTCATGCTCCACATGTTCCCAGACGTCAAGGACATCCCAGCATTCCATCCTAGAGTGTGGTACTTCGATATGGAATGGCAACCCAATGGTTGTCCACACGAGGGTGCTACTACGATGATAGCAATCGATGACACCCATGCTGAGTGTCCAGTCGTATTCGCTTGGAGGGAAGGACAAGAGGGTGTGACTGTCGAGTACATAGAGAAAGAGGGTGGATACCTTCTACACATGTACGAGAATGAGCATGACATGCATGAGGGATTCCTAGACCACCTTGAGGTGTGTGACCCAGACATGCTCATCGCACATGCGATGATGTGGGCTGACCTTCCTCAACTGATGAGGAGACTGGAGAACCCGGACAGGTTGAGTCCCATAGGACAGGTAATCAAACCGAGGAAGAACATCGGATACAGAGACACACAACAACCGATACTGGGCAGACTGTGCTTCGATACCGCACTACCGTGGAAGACTGGTAGTGGTTTGGAGACCGTGTGGCAGAAGGGTGGTAGAGGACAGTTCAGAAACAGAAAACTCGCTACTATCGCAGAGGACATGAAACTGACCGATGAGTTCGGTGAAGAGGGTGCTAAGATGGATGCAGATGTGTTCACGTGGTGGGTCGACAACTTCGATGAGTTCGTTGACTACTGTGTGAGAGATACCACACTGCTGCGCAGGTGCACTGAGAAAATCAGCGCCATACCTTTCTTCATTGCAATGCAGAAAGTGAACGGCGTCAAGTTCAGTAGCACGCACAACGTATCCAACTACATTCGTGGGCAGTTCGCTCGCAGAAGCCCTCTCAAATCCCCCACTCTGTTCAACAGGAAGAGAGAGGAGTTGACTGCTGCTACTGTCGCAGATACCAAACCGGGTAGATGGGAAGGAGTCGCTCTGATGGACTTCGCATCCATGTATCCTACAATCATACTTGATGCCAACTTGTGTGTCACAACCAAGAGAAAGGGTGCTGGTGACAACATACGCATAGTACCTAACGGAACATATTGGGACACAGAGCAGGTAGGTATACTCCCGTCGATAGTAAGGGATATGATGGAACTGAGAAAGGAGTACAAGCAGAAGATGAAGGAGGCTGAATCAGAGGATGAGGCTTTCCAATACGATATGCTACAGGGTGCGGTAAAGGTGGCCACCAATGCGATGTATGGATACGTATCACAGAAGCGAGTCGGTGGTGGTTGGATAGACCCAGACATCGGCGCTACCATCACATACTATGGTAGGAAATGCATCGAGACCCTACTCACAGAGAGTGAGAAGCAGGGCTACAATGCACTAGCAGGACACACAGACTCCGGGTACGTGCAAGTACCATTCGATGAGGTGGGTTCGCTAGTGGAGCACTTGAACACAGTCATACGCAGCCAGTTCGACCTACCTACTATGGATGTGGAGTTTGAGGCATACTTCGACTACTGGACTACTGCGGATGTGAAGAACAGGAACTTCGGTATAATCACATGGCCAGAGACCAAGAAGGGGACTATGAAAGTCACAGGCTTCGGGTACAAGGCATCGAGCGTGTCACCACTGACTAAGGAGGTACAAGGCACGCTCTTCAAACTGATAGGCACAGGCGCAGAGGAGCAGGAAGTCAATAGTGCCATCAGACCAATCGCAATCAAGGCTCTAAGGGGCGAGTTGACCATAGATGAACTCGCACCCTATGGGCGGATAGGCAAGGAGAAGTACGAGGGAGTACCACCTATGCCAGTCAGAGGTGCTTACTACTACAACGAGCACATCAATCCCAGAGAGCCATTCAGAACAGGTGACAGTGTACGTTGGTTATACGTGTCTGGCACACCAGAAGACATGCCCAATACTCAAGTGATAGGATTCCGTAACGCGAGCGAGATTGATGGCTTTGAGGTAGACTACCCGATAGTAGTTGACAAGTTCATCAAATCCAAGATTAAGGGATTGTACAACGTATTGGGTTGGGACATAGAGGAGGCATCGGGTGCACCGAAGCCGAAGAAACATTGGTGATTGAAATGAGTAGAGTAGAAGATGAGGTGTGTAAGAAGATACAGGGCAGAGCAGCCGTGGGCAAGGACAAGTATGGCGTGACTATGGAGACTGCGCCTCTATCCAAACTAGAGTGGCTCATACATGCGCAAGAGGAAGCGATGGACTTGGCCGTGTACTTGCAGAAACTGATAGAACTGGAGGAAGAGCGATGAGTGATGAAGTAGAGAGATGGAGTCAGAAGCACTTCGGTGAGTTGGCTCTCTACCGTACTATAGCGGCTACCATAAATTGCGTTCTGTCGGTGTTGGTATTAGCAAAATTGTTCGGGTGGATATGATGGAGTTGTGTATATGCAAGGACAAGAAGAGCGAATGGGCGCAAGAAGTCTATGCCAATGGGCATGGAAACTGCAAGCATTGCGGCAAGCGCATGCCGAGGTTTGCACCGAAGGAGGAATGTGAATGATATCGAAATGCAACTGCGGATGGCAAGGACTGACTGACACACTGATGGTAAAAGGCACGCCCATGTGCCCGAATTGTCGTAAGCCGTTCTCACAATTCAGATGCGAGGGGTGCGGAGAATGATGAAGTTCAATCCCAACGATGTCTCGCTCGTAGATAGAGGAGCGGAGGCTAGGACTGATGAGTTGCTCAAGTCATACGAGGAGAGTTCGTACAACTGGATGCCGGGCATGGATGGTCTACTCAGAATAAGCAAGTCTTCTCTCGGTTCACACGGCTTCTGTCCACTCAAGTACAAGTTCTCCTACATATACAGACTACCATCAGAAGAGTCAGAGGCTATGGTGAGGGGAACTAATGTGCACAACATCGTTGAGTACTTCTGGAATCACGTCGATGATGTGTTGGATGAAGTCTTGACCTTGATAGCGGATGACAAGAAGCATGTCGCTAAAGAGAAACTATTCAGCGTCATACCGTCTCCACCTACACCATACGAACTTGGAGAGCAGGTGGTGATAGAGAAGTGGTTCGATTGGCAGTGGAACAGGCTTCTCATTACTGAGGGCAAGCATTGGAAGCCCATAGGTAATGAGGTGTCTGCGCATGCTAGGATGGAGATAGAGGTGGATGGTGAAAACATACCAGTGCATCTCAGAGGGTTCATCGATACCGTGTTCTCAGATGGTGATGGTGGCTCTATACTAATGGAGTTGAAGACTGGTAAGTGGAACATGAAGAAAGCCAAGTCCATGAGAGAGGAGATGCAGTTCTACAGATTGATGCTAGAGGAAGGTGGGTACGCTGATTACCTACCAGTCACACACTGGGCTTGGGAGTTCCCTAATGGCACTGCAAATGGTGGTGTCAAGGCCGAGTGGGAGATAGAGCAGTTAGGAACTAGGAAGACTAGTTATGCTCCAAAAACAGTAATGAGGAATCTCGTGAAGTTAGTTCGCTCTCATCTTAAGGATGAGTTTGAACCAGCACCATACGCAGCAAAATGCGAATGGTGTGACTTCATGGAATTGTGCCCCGCATGGGGAGGAGGAATGGAAAATGCCGAGACGTAAGATAAGGAAGATGATAGATGAAACGCAAGAAATGCTAGAAGAAGAGTTAGATGGTAAGGCACAGGTGACTGTGGTACTATCGGTCATGGGTAACAAAGGAAAGTACCAGTCGAAGTTGAGCAAGCAAATGACTTTGGATTCGTACAATGATGATAGTGCTGATGACTGGTTCTACTGCTATGACGTGTTCATCAATCCTAAGATGTATGAAAACCATACACCGAAAGATGTGGTGAATATACTCGTCAATGATTTCACTGATAAGGCGAAGTGATTGTATGCCTTTCGTCCAACTGGATTTCCCTAGAGAGGTATTGGAAATCAGTGCTAACCAGAAGCACGGTGGTAGATACCTTGTCAAGAACTGGCAAGAACTAGAGAAGTACTGGAAGGGCAAGAACGGCGCAGGTAATGCGTACTTCACCGCATACGGGTATAGGAAGACACAACCACCTAAGCATCACAGAGCCGAGTACAACTCAGCGATAGTGCGTCATTTCGTCATGGACTTCGACTGCAAGGACTTCCGCAATAAGGGAGTCGAGGTAGATTTTGAGTACATGCACGAGCAAGTGAAGAGACTACACAAGCATCTGATGGACAACGATTTCCTCCATTATGTCTATTTCAGTGGTGGTGGCTTCCACATATGGGTGTCTCTGTCGGAGACATTCCTACCTACAGATGGTTTGGAGGTGACGAGGATAAAGAGCGCTGGTAGAGACTTGATGTCTAACTGGCACAGGGAACTAGACCTACCATGCAATGACCCTACAGTCGCCTTCGACCTAGCGGGTATGATACGAATACCGAACTCATACAACAGTAAGAGAGGATGTTGGATGATACCACTAACAAGCGAGGAGATAATGACCCTCTCATATGATGATGTCTTTGAACTCGCTCAAGACCCACGAGGTGGGTACATAGAACTAGGCAGTAAAGCCTTGACTTTGAAACTACCAAAGAAGAAGAATCCATTCAAGACACAAAGGAAGAAGGTTGGCGAACTACCCACTATCGTGTTGAATGACATGAAGGTACTACCATGTCTGGCACAAGCAGCATTGGGAGAAGGCAACCCCATACACAGGGCGAGGTATCACCTAGCATCGTATCTAGCAGATAGAATGAGGTGGTTCTTTCCAGCAGATGGTATATCCGAAAAGGAGAAGGAAGAGCACGTCAAGCAGATAGTGCAGATTTGCTCAGAACAAGGATGGGTCGATTACAATGAGGACATCACTACTACCCAAGTTGAGAGTATCGTTTACAAAGGGTATAGTCATGCGACTTGTAGGACTCTAATGCAAGAGGGTCTCTGCGTTGGGAAATGCAGATACTATGATGGGACAGGAGACGGTTTGACGTGAGCAGATGGTGTAAGAAGTGTGGAGTCAAATTATCGCATAGGAACGACAAGAGGAGATATAGAGGATATGCAGTCACGAATCTATGTCAACCGTGCTACAACAAACCCACGGATGAAGAGCGGTGTAATGCAATCAATAGCAACGGAAAAAGATGCAAGCATAGGATGTCACCGGAGTCAGAGAGAAAGTATTGTGCATTCCATATGAAGAGGGTAAAGAATGAGTGATTTGAAGATAGATACCAATGAGAGAGGTAAACTTTGTGACTCGATAATAAGAAGAGCAGAGAAGAGCGGTCTGAGTGTTGAGCGAGAGACGTTGGTAGTCGGTGATTATCTTCTAGGTGCAGCATGTATAGAAGCCAAGTCAATCAATGACTTGTTCGCCTCAAGCCACAGTGGTCATCTCTGGAGACAATTAGACAACATGGATGCCAACTATGAGAGGTTCTTCCTACTGATACACGGTTCAGTTCCAGAGTATGTGAAGAGAACCAAGAAGCCCTACACACGTGTGCAGAATGAGTTGATAGGAACTATCGCTCGTATCATGTCAGACTTCGATTGTCAAGTCTTCTTCACACCCAACGTAAGTGAGGCAGCGATATTCGTAATCAAACTACACAACAAACTACACAAACCCGCATCCTTGCACGGTGCGAAGGCAGTGAGAAGAGTCAGTACCAATGATGTGAGGAAGGACTTGCTCCTCACCATACCCGGTGTCGGTAATCAGATGGCGGATAAGATGCTAGAGACTTGTGGCTCGATAGAGGAGATGCTCTACAAAGAATCGTTGTTGAAGGTTAAGGGCATGGGTCACACACTTGCTGATAGGGTGATTAAAGTCTTGACTAGTGAAGACGTTATACATATAGAGAGGCATCTAAAAGGTAGGTAGGTGTATAGTTGTGTCGGAGTTTCTATATAAACCAACATCAAAGAGTATGATGAATCTAATGTTCAGTCTAAACAAAGTATATATGCTGACCTCTAGTGGGGTCAAATTATGCGAGCGTTGGACAATTATACGGCAATAGAGAAGTTCCCTATATTCAAGGGATACATAGAGCACTTCGGTAAAACATCAATCGACAATGACATACCCGGTATGCTATCGTTCTTCTTCGTACAAGGACAGATAGCAGTACCGTACGTGAGAATAGCATGGGGTTCAAGTCACCTTGACCCAAGAGTTCACACCTTCTGGATTCAATCAAGCAGGACTGGTAAGTCCATTGCTTGGGAGTTCGTAGGTGATGTGCTTAGAGACATCAATGTACCAACGGACTTGTACACAACCGGGACTGATGCCGGATTGATTGGTGGTTATGAAGAGACAACAGATGGGGAAGGGAACAAGGAGAACATTCTGAAAGAGGGTTTCCTCAACGGACGTAAGGCACTCAACTTCGATGAGGGTTCAATCATACTCAACCCTAACAAGCACAGTCAAGAGACTGTCCTGTACCTGCAATCCGCATGTAATCCTGTAGGGAGCAACAACAACATACTCGTAAAGCATACCAAAGCGGGAAGGATAGAGACTGAATCGCTGGTGTCACTGTGGATTACTACATATCCTCCTGCTGGTGTAAAGGAATACGTTCTAACTAAGGGTATCTTCCAGAGGGTTCTATTGTACTGGTCTAACTGGACTATGGAGAGGAGAATGAACGTCAGTCACATACGTGCTGAATCTGCATTCAAGAGAACATCCAAGATGAAGGTCTCCTATGATGAGGTTACCAACTACTTCATGACGCTGGAGAAGAGGCTCAGAGACAAGGTACTGGAGATAACGGAGACCCCGTTCGTAGAGTGGGATGCCATGAGTAGAGAGGAGCAGGAGGAGTTGTTGCAGGATAGCATGACTCTCATGTTCAGCGCTCATGACACGTTCTATCCTGCCATGTACGATGCAATCGAGGAATACTATGAGTTACTCGTGGGACTAGGGCCGGGAATCAGTGAGGTCGTTGCTTCTTTCATACCCGCTATGGAGAACTACACAGTCATATTCGCCACTCACATGGCAATGATGGACGAGAAGTGGGAAGTGACTGGCGAGCATGTTGATATGTCGAAGGAGATACTGTACGACTTGTTCAAGAATCTAATCCAATGGCTTGAGGGTGAAGTGGAGATAGGGCCGAAGGTTGCTGAGAGAGCGACACAGAGGAACAAGTGGATAGTCGCATCTCAACAAGTAGAGCCTGTCGAACTGGGCAACAGAGGAGATGGCTGGAGAAAGAAAGGGAGCATCATGTCTACATACATGACACAGAACGGAGTCACTCGTGGGACTGCGTTCAATCACTTCTCAAAGTGGGCTAAGAACATCTTCGATAGCGCTAAAGATGGGAAAGTCGTATATCTGAGGGTTAAGGAGGAGTTATCCAATGACTGACATCATGGCACTTGATATTGAGACGAGCAACTACTCTTGGGAGATAGGAGGTTGGGACAACAAAGCCTTGTTCGATACATCGGTGGTCGCTACTTGGGATGGTGAAGAAGGTCACATATTCACCAAAGAGGATGTGTTGATTGATGGTGTGCAGACGCATGACTTGCATCCGAGGACATTGGGTGACCACATCACCGCACACGTTGAGAAGGGTGGCAAGATACTAGGTCACAACATCATAGCATTCGACTTTCCAGTGTTGAAGCAGTCGCTTGATTGCTGGGCCGTCGGAGACGTCATGCACAAGTCAGACAATGTGATAGACACCAAACTCCTGTTTCAGAAGGCATCCCTACCATATGGTAACTTAGAATCATCATTGCAATCACTAGTGACGCACACGCTAGGTAAGAGCAAGACCATGAAGAGCGTTGATGCTCCGAAGGGGTGGAGAGAAGGTAAGTACGAGGAAGTGTGCGATTATTGTTTGAAAGACGCTCAATTGACATATGACATATACCAACATGCGAAGGAGTATGGTGTGTTGAAGTCTAGGTCTTTTGAGACAGGTGAAATAACGGAAGTGAAATTAGAATGGTAGATTACGAACCAAGAGGGGAATTACCCATATACAAAGATATGACAGAAGATGAGAACTACAAACTCAAGAGGTCTCTTGATATGTTGTTCAGTATGATAATCAATGGTAGGTCACTGGTTGACATACAGAAGGTAGCATCACGATTGGCTGACGAACATGGTTGGCCATATTTGAGAAAAGCAGCAGATTCACTGGAAATGTCCATTGAAGAAATAAAGAAGGAGGAAGAATAACATGAGCGATACAAAGAGCGAAAGTGCATTGAGAAAGAACATAGAAGCAGCGACGATGATTGTGAGAACGGTGAGGTCTACACTAGGCCCACTAGGTAGAGACAAGATGATGGTGGATGCTGGCGGTAACGCCATAGTCACCAATGATGGTGCTACCATACTGGGTGAACTAGACGTTTCACATCCGGGTGGTAAGATGATTATCGAATGTGCTCAGACGCAGGAGAGCCTATGCTACGACGGCACAACATCGACAGTGGTATTGGGTGGGGAGTTGCTTACCAATAGCGAGAACCTACTCAACAGGGGACTACATCCCAATATCGTCTGTCGTGGATACAATGAGGCTGCGAGAATAGCCACGGAGTATCTTTCCGATAGTCTCAGACTAGAGGACAAGGACGAATATCTCAAGCAAGTAGCACGTACTGCTATCACAGGGAAGACAGTCGATGCAGCACTCGATGCGGTCTCTGACTTGTGTGTGCAAGCAGTGCAGAAAGCAGGTAGTGCAGAGAAGGTGCGTGTGTTGAGTCTACCCGGTGGTACACTCAGAGACTCTTATCTGTTCAACGGTGCTATAGTCAACAAGCACTATGTGATTGACAGAGAGAGGGAGATGTCAGAACAAGTAGTTCTACTCAATACTGGTCTTGAACCACAGAAGACTGATGATAACATAACAGTGCAGTTGGATATGAAGGGATATAGTCAATTGAAGTCATCGAACAAGGATGACTTGCTAGAACAAGCGAAACTGATTATCTCCCATCTACCAGAAGGAGGTGTGGTATTCGTTCGTGATGGTGCGGTAGACCACGTGTGCGCATACTTACACAAGCACAATGTCAGTGTCGTGAGAAGACTACCAGAGAGCGCTTTACGCGCCCTGTCTTCTACTCTCGGACTACCTGTTGCGCAGACACCCTCAGACATTGAGTGTGCTGCTCAAGGTAACGTACACACAGAGAGACACTATGATGTGGACTACTTGTTCGTACAAGGAGAGATAGAATCAGACCAATCCACTTTGGTACTGAGAGGTGCTACCACAACGACGCTTGATGAGATTGAGCGTGGATTCGATGACGCGCTAGGTGTAGTCAGCCTCGTCATGAATGGTGATGGTTGTGTCGCTGGTGGTGGCAGCGCATACGCTGCTATGGCTGCTCATCTACGCACACAGGCTGCGAGTATCGAAGGAAGAGCACAGATGGCTATAGAGGCATTCGCAGACTCTCTGGAGATTCTACCTGCGACTATAGCAGAGAACGGTGGGTTAGACCCATTGGACTGCATACTGTCTCTAAGACACGAACTGCAAAGCGGTGCTACAGATTACGGGCCAGACTTGGAGAATGGTGGAGTCACATCGATGACTGAGTTGGGCGTAGTAGAACCACTATCCCTAGTCAGACAAGCAGTGTTGAGCGCTACCGAAGTGACGACTGCTATACTCAAGATAGACGATATGGTTGCCAAGAGAGGAGAATGATGGGCCGGTTAATGGACAGGCTCAAAGTCGAGTGTAGGAACTGCGGTTACAAACACGTACCAAAGAGGTTGTCAGCACGCTATCACAATGATAAGAAAACCATAGTGCACCTATGGCAATGTGTGGAGTGCGACCACTTTTGGCAAGACTCTGTATTCAAAAAGAAAGACAACTAAACGGAACAACCAAATAGAAACGGTGTATTTTCTACACTATGGGTTTGTTCCGGTGGTTTGCGCGTAAGTTGATGAAGGTCATGGGCATGGCGTACGTGTGGTTAGACAGGCGTGTAGAGTACACCAAAGAAGAGGTGTCAGAAGTGCTTGGATTGAAGATAGACGAGGACTTACAGACATCATCTAGGTACGAACTGTGTCGCATAGTAGAGAAGGAGTTCAAGGTAGACAAGGACTCATTCTGGAATCTGCATAGCACACAGAAGATACGCTTCGCAACACAACAGATTCGTGAGATGAAGAAACCCAGCAAGTTTGAGATGGGATACTGATGGACTTACCTTTGAAGAAAATAAGAACAAGTAGGAGATTTAACTGGTGGAGGTGTGATTTAATATGAGAGGATATACGAAGACTGCGATGTTTATACGATGTTTGAATGAGATTTTTGAAGACTGGGATGATGAAGTATGAATGTGGTAGATAATAGATTGATACACGATATAGTCAACAGTCCAATGGATGTGGATTTGCCTTCCTCATTGATAGTGCTAGGTCTATTCACGATACTAGCAGGTGGCTTTCTTGCAATGCAGATAAGGAAAGAGCGCTATTCGGGCCATTCCCAACCACCCACATTATCAGAGTAAGGGCCGAACTTCTCTCTCATTCTTGATGAATAATCATCTATGCTCTCCTCATGAGTGAGCCATGTATCCAACCAAACCACATCCCAACTGCTTTCTTCGGGTATCTCCCACGTATTGATGTCCGCATGGATTATAGTGAATCTGTCATCCTTAGCACAGTGCTCCCAAACCAAGTCGATGACATCCTGTTCCTTCTCGATTATCGTCACGCTGGTCACATCATCAGAGTCAAGCAGTGGTATGTGTATCATACCAATGCCGAGGCCACCTAGCAACACATCCCCCGACATCCTCTCCACGAGCCAGCCATGCTCACTATACTCCTGCTCGGTGTCCTGCATTATGTTGAGCCAGTTATCACCGAACTTTCTGTACAAGACGGTATAATCACCATCGGCTATATTGCGGTAATTCGCATAGTTCAACCAAGAGGGTTCTCCAGTGGTGGTGGTACATTGCTCGACCTTGTAGTCCCCACTCTCACCATCGGGTATCCCCGTCACTTCCCATCTACTCATCTCAACCACTTCCCGTCAATTCAACCGCTAGTTGTGCAGCAGTAGTGCTACCATGAGTGTTAGTGGCAGTCGCATCGACTGTGAACTCCAATGTCTGACCAGAAGCCCACGGAAGAAACCCTCGACCCCCACTCACTCCATTGACTCTGAATGTGATAGCGGCAGTGCTTGTCGCATTCTGCGAAGTTCCTTCTGTTATGTTGCTAATCGAGGATATACCACCGGAGTTCTCTTGGAAGTTACCTACATCCCATTGGAACGACGTAGCCCCCGTTGCTCTGATGTAGCCGTAAATCTCAACGAGTGTGTATCCCGTTGTCCCATTTGGGTAAACTGCATACTCGTATGCATTTATTGAACTAAAGGCGGTGGGGACTGTGAGTTGTAGAGAACGGCTGCTAAAGTTAGAGCCGTTCTCGTTAATCCATTGAGCACCAGTCTCTGCGTTTGCGATTATCACAGCGTCGTTGTAGTTGCCGCTGGATGAGGTGGCGATGCTGACCGCGCTGGGCGCACTCCCTCCTCCCGATTGCGTGGTGGCGTTGGTAATAGATGAGTATGCACCGACCCCTCCGGCATTAACTCCTCTCACTCTGAAGTAGTAGGTTGTTGATGCATTTAGTCCTGTCACAGAGGAGGATGTCCCTATTGCTGTGCCCACTAGAACCTGCCCTGCCATGTTGGAGGCTGTCGAGCGATAGACTTGATAGCCAGTCTCATATCCTGTTGGGTTGTTCCATGATAGGTTGATTTGAGACGAGGAGGCGGCACTGGCGGATAGGCCAGTGATTTGTCCGGGTCGTGTGTAGTTGCTCGCTTCGCTTGAGTAAGGCCCGTCACCATTGCTGTTGGATGCTCTGACTCTAAAGTAGTACTGCGTCCCTTGACTCAGACCTGTATTCCCAATCGAGGTAGATGGTGAATTGAGTATTTGAGAGAAGCCGCTTCCCGAACTAGTCGACCTCTCTACCTTGTATGAGGTAGCACCGCTGACTGAGTTCCAACTGACTGCCAATTCGCTCGATGACGTGCTACTCACAGTGAGTCCAGTGACTTGGCCGGGTGCGCTACCACCGCCGCCGCCACTAGAGCCAGCACCACCAGTACCATCCTCGCAAGTACCGTAGAATCCGGGTATGAATGGCATTGAATCACCCTATTGCTGCAAAGTTTCCATTCGATACGCACACATACGTCCTCGCAGTGTTTGTCGGCATAGCACCATGAGTACCCAAGATGTGTGTATTGAGATTCTCATCGATGGTCTCATCGCTGCCTGTATCGTTGATGATGACGAACTGCACTCCCTTCTGCATGTTGGATGGGAGTTTCACTGAACCACTGCCGGTGATGTAGACAATAGAGCCGGACTGAGCGTTCGTGAGCGTGATATTCCCCGTCACTGCTATGATGTTGGCCTTGTTGCCTACTGCCGCCACTCTGACCATTGTTAGCATCGTACCGTCTGTCATCACTCTGACAGTGTTATTGGAATCATCAGCATCGTTCTGCCTTACTCCGAGTTTTATGCTGTCACCAGCCCCCAGTTCTAAAGCACCAGCGAAGTTCAATTGTATATCATTGTCATATACGCCACTACTTCCACTACCACGAGAGTACGAGGTAGCCCTAGTGTAATCTCTCTCTGCGTAAGACCCGCCCGATGGTTGATGGTGGATGGCCGCTTCTGCTACGAATCGGTTGTTGTCTAGGTTATCCGACCTAATGGCGTAGAATATCATATACGTACCAGCCTCCGTGACAGTGACCACTTCGGAATTGCTGCTCGTGCTGTGGGTGTATATCCCATCCTTCTTCTGCTCGTTCTTGAAGCAGATGAACTGATAAGATGTATTATTGATGTTATACAGACTTCCAGCATCGTTTGTATGGTTGACTGCTCCAGTGTTTGCTTCCATGATAAGGAAGTCGGCAGTACCGCCCGCTGCGCCTCCGCCGCCTCCGCCGCTGAAGTTGCTGCTTATCCCAATCTGAACTTGACCGGGGTTGTTTCCCGTACCCGAACTCGTAGCGACGTCTATCTCGTTGGCCGTCCCTACTATGTTGAAGTTGTTCGTCGTTATGCTACCTCTCACATCGTTTATCGTTTTTATTTCCGTGCTCTTTCTTACCATCTTCTATTCCACCATCACGCTTGCATCGCTTCCATCTCAAACAACTGAACACTTATGTTTGCTTGAAATCCATAGTTAGTACCGATTGCGTCACCAGTATCGTTCTTGAACTTGACACAGATGTAATCACCACTATTAAGCCCGCTAGTAAAAGAGATTCTTTCTACTAGAATGAGGGCTTTTTCATGGTTATAGTTAGCATTCCCACCTGTCATGCTGGAGTCTACCCTATCAGTAGTTGATTGCCAAACCCCACCAGCATGGTCTGCGCCGAACGTCACAGTCTCTTGGAAAAAGCCAGCGGTTTGACCCGAACCTCCACCACCCGGTGTTTGGACTTGCAGCCTAATGTACATCTTGCCCCCTTGCCCTTTTCTAAAATCGGGATGATTGACGTTGAATCTGAATAACTCTTTCGTACCACCATTAGCGATGTTTGAAACTGTATTGTTGTGTGAACTACCGAAAGAGTACGTACCGCCCTCTGCTCTCGTTTTAGTGATATTTGAACCATTGATTGCTGCACTGTTCAGAGTTATCCATCGTGAGTCATTGAACAAGTGATAACTGTTGATGTTAGCATGTTGTGATGTCAACGAACCAGAGAAATTGCCATCAGTAGCGCCAATATCCACAGCATTGACATTACCTGCCATCGTGAGGTTGCCGCTATTGTCTACGGTCAACTTAGTTCCAGTGCCTATGTCAGTGCTGCCCGTTGATATCTTGAACTTGTCACTGTCGCTGTTGTCTATACCTACAATCCATCTTCGCACAGCCGTTAGTAGGAAGTTGAGAGCGGCATCACCTGTTCCATCTTGCTCTATCGTTATGCTTGCTGCACCGGAAGTCGTCTGATTGGTGGCGGTGTTGTCCCCGTAGACGTGAAGTTTCGGAACGGGACTCGTAGTCCCTATTCCGACATTACCCGCAGAGTCATCTACGAAGAAGTCACCGCTGCCTACGTTCAAGTCACCTGTCACTGCGAAGCCGTTGGGTGCTGACATGTCAACCCAAGACAATGTACCGTTGCCATTCGTTCTGAGTATCTGATTGGCATTACCATCTGCGTTTGGCGTAGTTCCGGGGAATGTGAGAACCTCTCTCCTTACTCCCCAATTGCCGCTATTTACATCGCTCTCTCCGGTTCTGAAGTAAAGAGGCTCAGTATCGACACTGCTACTACCTGTATCTGCGGCTGAGAATAACTGCCATACCCTATAACTGTCGCTCCATCCCTTCATTGTGATGATGGAGTCCCAAGCGTTGGTCGAGGATGCCACATCGTCATTGAATGATAATGTCATGGATTTGTCAGCGAAGTCAGCAGGTAGTATCTCATCGGAGTCTCCGCTTGTTCCCGATGGGTCATTTCTAGCATCCTTGATTCTTATCTCAGATACGTTACCCTTAATCCAACTCTTGATTCTACTTACATCCATCTTCTTGACTAACGAGTTAGAATTATTGTAGACAGGTATCTTGTCACTGTCATTCAGACTTTCACCGATATCACCTAGACCGTTTATGTCCAAATTGACGGTGACTGTACCGCTTGTGCCACCACCCGATATTCCTGTTCCCGCTGTGACACCTTGAATATCCCCAGTCTCAGCAAGCGATGTGCCGCTTGTAATCTGAATATCGTCACCAGCATCGGTGGTGAAGTAGAGTTCATTGGGCGTGGCTGTCTTGACCCACAACTGACCGTATGCTGCTGTGTATGCGTTGGCACTCGCCTGTTCCTTTAGGCTCATCGTTCCTTCAACTGTCAATTTCTGATTGGGAGACGTAGTGCCTATACCTACATTACCTACATGAGTTCCACCATTGTCTATGGCTATCCTTGTAGTGCCGTCATTTGTTGCGAACGAAACAAAACTTGAACCTGCGGCCAAATAGCCCTTTCCGGCAGAATCACCAAACGCGATACCGCTTTGCGTAGTGTTGCTTCCTACGACTGTCACATCTAAGTGAGCAGTTGGGGTTGTGTTGTTTATTCCAACCTTACCGTTGTCTAGTATAGACATTCTCGTCTCAGTCTCAACCGTGTAATTGAACTCGTTCGCTTGGTAGTATGGGTCTTTCTCAAGGTATGACCCCACACCGAAATCCAATCTGTAAGCGCCGAAGCCGCTACGGGCAACATTGCTGATGGAACTGCTTACCCTACCACCCGACCCACTTTGGTCGTTAGCCATGAAAGCGATACTGCCGGTTTTTAGGTCGTCTTGGACGATTAAATCCCCATCGAATAGGCTCTCCCTCAGTCCGACTATGTTGGTGAACGTACCAATGCTTGTCGTGGAGTTGTAATTGAAATCAGCAGTGAAGGAGTCACCCGTCCTGTCGACATAGTAAGTGCCGCTTGTCTGCAATGCTGATTGCCCACTACCCCCATCAATGGTGAAAGTCGGAGGATGATGGATGATTATCGCGTTGTCATCGACGGCTATTTGGATGGAGTCATCGCCACTTGAGGGTATTCCAGTCAGAGTATAGTTTCCACCACCATTATCGGTCTTACCAGTATAGGTGAACGAGTCTTGGGTTGACCTCAACTCCGCCCTACCGCTAGATGCGAAGTTAGCCGCCCCCGAACCATCTATGGTAATTGACGTTGCACCTACCGAAGTAGCACCATCCACATCGGCAGTATATACGTTCACGGTGCTGGTGACTGTCGCTCTAGGGTAAAACTCCCCGGATTCGGTTTTCTGAAGAAGTAGTGTAGTGGCGTTTTCAGCCTTGAGGTGCATTAGGTATTGAGGGGTGTCCGTGCCTATTCCGACATTACCCTCAGAATCAATTCTCATTCTTTCATTACTACCCGCAGTAAAGAACTTGATATTCTGATAAGTCGCAGAATTGTTCCCACCATCATCAGCATACAATTCAAGATTGTAGTCAGACTTCACATGACCCTTCGACCCGCTTGTTCCGAACTTCATGTAGCCTTGACCGCCCGTAAGATGAAGCGTATCTCCGGGACTCGTAGTGCCTATTCCGAGTCTTCCCGCAGATGTCAATGACATTCTTACTGCGCTGTTTCCAAA
>Ga0160423_10000749_pt1 | contig 26977 bp, 13 predicted proteins | sample CRUFie14St8metaG_FD_108191 | JGI IMG/M metagenome (GOLD analysis project Ga0160423, IMG submission 108191) | Marine microbial communities from the Costa Rica Dome - CRUD Field 142mm St8 metaG | ecosystem: Environmental > Aquatic > Marine > Oceanic > Photic zone | place: Costa Rica: the Eastern...
AATTATATCAGTTTCTCTACCTAGTATATCAGTAACAGATAATAAAACTTTTTCAACACCTCTAACTAACATTGGCCCTGACCAAGTACCATCACAATAATCGTATGTTGCTTGACATATAGTGTCCCACTCATTTTCACAACAATAGTTATCAACTTCTAACACCCAAGCATAACAAGGATCGTTTAACCAATAAGGTTCACCAGGACCTGTTATACAATTTGCCGCATACAAGCAGGCCACGGAATCGTTAGTGTTAGCATCAAAGTTATAGTTGTAAGCGTTGACGTCCATACACCCTTCAACCACAGCCAAGCACGAACCGTTGTCAGTATTAGCTTCTGGATTATAGTTAAAGGCAGAACTATCAGTACAGCCATAAACGTAAGCAATACAACTAAAATCTTCTGTATTTGCTTGTGGGTTGTAATTAAGCATGCTAGGATCAGTGCAGCCATAAATAAAAGGTATACAAGAATTATTGTCAACATTTGCGAGAGGATTAAAATTAAACATAGTGCTATCGGTACAACCGTAAACAACCTCTTCACAACTACCGTTATCAGTATTAGCTAGCGGATCGTAATTAAATGCTACAGGATCTGTACAACCATATATATAAGGTATACAAGTATCATTTGCAGTTGCTTGCGGATTATAATTATACATAGTTGGGTCCATACAACCATATATATAAGCAACGCAACCTCCGTTATCAACATTAGCAAGTGGATTATAATTATACATTGTATCGTCCATACAACCAAAAACTGCTAGAGTTAAGCAACTGTCTTGAATATTAAAATCAGTATAATAACCATTAGTAGTATCTACATGATACTCTAAATATGCTGGTGATATACAGCCAGGATAATAGTAACAAGGTAAAGCAGTATTAGCCGTGTCTACATAATTAAAAGCTGTACTGTCCATACAGCCAAATATTTTTTCTTCACAGATATTACCACAATAAGTATTACCTGTGTATTTTTTAAATGGTATAATAAAAGGTGGTTGTACGCTTAAAGCAGTGTCACCCTCAGGTCCTATTAAAGTAAAACCACACTCAGGAGCTGTAAGCTGCGCTTGTTGTGTTACAAAAAGCTTTGCGTATACAGACGCTGGTGCATATAAACCTAAATTTTCTATTTGATTAAATGATTGTGAGGTCATATAAAAAGACATCGTGTCAGCGTCTTGCCATATTTCTAGCCTTGTACCTACCCAACCATTACCAGCAAGATCATGTAGTATTAACGTGTAACCACATGAATCAATATCTTCCATTGTGTTTGCTACAGGACTGTAGTTATACATTGTGCTGTCAGTACAACCGTATATTTTTAGAGTTACACAGCTACTGTCATCTATTGTGGCTAGCGGATTATACTCAACATAGTCATCATCCATACAACCGTATACGGGTGGCGGAGGCACACAAGTATCTGAAATAAATACGTGACTTGTATCATTACCAAAATTAGCATCAGTGCCATAAACTAAAGTGTCGCCACACTGTATTATGTAATAAGAACCATCTTGACCACCCCACAAACTACCGGCTACACCATCACCATAACTATCATAAATAGTAAAAGTTAATTCACCTACAGGCAATCAATTTACTATGTATTGTGGTTGATAGTTTGGTACGTTATTGTATGGTCCACCTGATATAATAGTGTTGCCTAAACTATCTGTTATATCCCATGTTGTTTCACTAGGATATTGATCAAGATTTATATTTATAACAGTAGTTTCACAGATCGGCGGAGCAGGCGGACCTGGTGGTGGACAAGGTAATATATGCACAACCGTATCTAGCTGTGTAAAAGGTATACCTTGTAGTTGTAAATCTAATATTGGCCCTTGACAAGCGTTACCCATTTTAAACCAAGCAGGTTGATTAGAAGTCCAGCCGTCACCAAAACTATCTACAAGAGTCACAGTATAATAACCCGTGTCTAAAGGTAGTATAGTATCTAAATATTCATAGGGTGCGCTAGGTTGCACAAAAATAGCCGTATCACCAGTACTGTTAGACACCATAAAAAAGTTAGACTCTTGTGGGCCATAAAAATCAAACATTACTTGAAAATGTACCCAAGACTGCTGAGCTAACATGTTTAGCGGTAACAGTAGTAATAATAACTTTTTCATTATTTACAACATTTAGTTTTACATATATTTAAGCATAACTTGCCAAACGTTAATTTGCAAATTAATTTACATAGTTTTTCTTTCATTTATTTACCTCTTTTTCTTTGTTTAATTTTTTTAAAATCTGCTCCAGTTATTTTATTAAAAGGAGGAGCCATTCTAGCTATTTTTTTTTGCTTTGCAGATAATTTTTTAGCCATTATTTTTTCTTTTTACGTTTAACTTTCTTTTTACGGTTAGGATTACCTTTACCGCCATCTTTTTTACTTGCCCAAACTGCTTTACGTTGAGCTGCACTTTTATATCCCATAGTTATTTTTTTCTAGGTACACAATTAGGTACTTTTCTGCCTCCTTTAGTTTTCATTCCAACCATCATGTATCCTTTCCAGCAAGGCCCTTTTTTACCTGTTTTGTTTCCACGTTTTAATTTGTAAGCCATTTTATATATATTTATTAGTTAACATTTCCATCTACGTCTAGCAGCTCTACCTCTTTCACCAGTCCAACCTTTTGATCTTGCACAAAATGATTTTCTACGCTTAGCGGCTTTGCTACCAGGCTTTACTTTACCTGTTACAGCTGTTTTCAATTTACTGCCAGGATTTTTCTTTCTATACGCGGCAACACCACGTTTAGTCATACCAGCGCCTTCTTTAACTGTTCTAAAGTTTCTATTTTTACCTTTAGTAGTTTTTCTTACGTCTGGTTTTCTTTTTCTTTTAGCAGGCATTATTTTCTTTTTTGTAAAAAAGCTCTTCTTCTACCGCAACTAGTTACAGGGTTAGGATTATTTTTTTGCACATAACCTTTTGTTACTTTAAACCTTTTTTGTCTATTAGTTCCAGTCATTTTAAAAATCGCTCATTAATTGATTGTCTATTTCTTCCTGTATTTCTTCTTTTGTAGCTGCCATTTTAAAACTTAAATCAGCTTGAAACCTAGCAACCTCTTCTCCGTCTTTAAATATAATTATAGTAGGTATAACTGCAATTTTATGTTTTTTAGCTAAATCAGCATTTTTAGCTATGTCTACATATGATATAGTTTTACAGTCTTTTAATTCCATTACCCATGGAACGTGATTAGTTTTATTCCACTCAGCATTAAACTGAGATACTTGTATTTGACTAAACGCTGTGTTACAAAACAGCATTAGTATTAAAATATATTTCATCTGAGCTTGTCTATTTTTTCTTCAATACGTTTAATATCTTCCTTTATTTCAGCAACGTCTTCTTGTGTTGACATAATAGTTTGTCTAACTAGTTGATCTTTCATATCAAACTCCATACGTGTGACCTCTGGTGTTGACACAGGTAATTCTTTTGCCTCAGCAATATCAGCTTGTAATGTAAACCACATACCTATTAACGTGGATAAAGCAACGCCTATTGCTATTAAAGTTTTTATGCTTATTTTAAAGCTAGTATCTTCATTTAATTGTTCCGCCATTTTACTATATAGTTATATATTAAAAGATTACGTAATTTACTCCAAATTTAAAGTCATACCACTCTCTATTCCAATACTTGTTGTATTTACCTTCAACAAAATAACCTAAATTTTTATTTTGTTTAATACCGTATATAAATCCTGCTGAATAATCATACCACTGTTCACCGTTGTTAAAGTTGTGATATGAAAACTCATTACCACTATCATAATGATATGGCATTAAATTACCCCAAGCATGTAACCAAGTTTTTTTACTATATTTATAATAATCAAAACCTACAACTATAGAGTGTTGCATTATTCTTTCAAGCTCGTTTTTCTTTTTTTCTACGTAATCAGACAACACTTGTGGTATTACTACAGCTTCCCATACTTCTGCGCTTGTAGCTACAACTTCACCAGCTGGATTTGTATACGTTGAGTTTGCTACATCTACATTGTAACCTTCTTGTAAAGCTAAATAAGTATAATGTAAATTACCATTGTCTAACATCCACTCATCAAGTGGGTTGTAACCATAAGGTTCAGCTAGTCTATGCGCTAGACCTATATTCCAAGATAAGTTTTTGGCTTTTCTATATCTATATCTTTCTGACGCTTCAAAGTATTTTACGTCAGCAAAACCATCTTCTAAATATTCCAGCTTTAATGCAAAGAAATTTATACAAACTTCACTTTCACAACCGTCGTCAGAGCTCCATCTCATAAAATGATGTTGATCCATATAGTCTACACCTTCTTGTCTTTTATAATCTACTTCAAATAAATATTCTAAGCCTCGTACTTTACCAACTGTAGCTGCGTCACTATAGTTTGACTCTGTACCGTCGTAAAACGTTTGTGCTTTGTTTTCATAACCAAACCTAGCTATTTTACGTAAACCAACTGTTAAGTTGTAATCGTATGGTGTAGATATTGTACTAGTTGACAAACCGTTATCTACAGAAAACACATCAACATCTGATAACGATGTACCACCATTTACCGCCGCGTAAAACGTAGAAAATTTTAGTAGTGATTGTAAATCTTGACTACAACACTTTTTTGGTGTAGTGCAAGAAACTAATGTTATTAATAATAGTATAATTAACTTTTTCATTCTTTTATTTTAATTGTTATGTCATGTGGCGCATATTCATTGCCACCAAAGTATGGATATAAATAATATCTTCTTACTAAACCCCAATAACCATCTGGTCTACGCCTAACCTCTGTAGTGTCACCGTTTACAACTATAATATAATAAAACGTAGTTATATCTATTGAAGCATTGTATATTTCGTTTGGCTCTATAGTTCTTATTGTAGCAGAGCTATGTCTACCGTCTTCATGTCTCAACCAGCATAACTCAATTTCTCCGTCTACATATCTCCAACCAAGCCTTATAGAGTATTTTTGATGAAGCTTACCGAAGTCACTCATGCCATAAATTTTGTTAACATCGCTTTGGTTTTCAGGCACTTCAGTATAATATATTGCTGATTCGTCAAGAATAAAGTCAAATATAATCCTTGAGTTATCTGGGTGATTTACAAATGTACCAGAGCTATGTTTACCCTCTGGTATAATATATGTTCTAAAACCTAGATCGTCAGTTTCTTTAGCGCATGCTATACACAACAACAGTAATAAAAACCATCTCATTATTTCATTTTACCAGCACCAACTCTTAATTTTCTTTTTGATGCACCAGTTTTTAATGATGTTCTTTTTTCTATTCCTAAATTCCAAGTTGTCCAACCCATCATTAGTGCTAGCCTTTGCCAAGCAGCTAAATCTTCACCAAAAGCCTCAGATATGTTTGTTACTTTTTGATGCATTCTAGCTAAAGGTATATTTGTTAAACCTTGAACTGTTGAAAAGCCTGCTTCCCAAACAGGGTTTTTTAAGTTATAATAAGGTACTTCGTCTATTAAATCTTTGTTCCAACGTATAGTTCTTTCGGCATTTCTTATTTGTCTTAGCTTAATACCTAAAGGTGGAGATAAGTTTATCATTTCCATAATTACAGCTGATTCGTCTTTATTAAAAGTTTTTTGCTGCTCTTTGTAAAAAGTTCTAGCCATGTTTTTAAGAGTAGAAACTATAGCTCCTTGTATACCCATACCTCTTAACACAGAATCAACACTACCGTTTAATACTCTTTCTCTTTTCTTGTCAAAAAACTCTTCATCATCTTCGTCGTCACCAAACAACATTGCAAATAAAGCTGTTTGTAAACTATAGAATATTATATTTTGAACAGCACCGTAATAAACAATACGCGATATGTTTGCTTTTGCATCACCTCTACCGTTTATAAGATCTAATGTTGCTTTTTTCATTAACCTAGTATACTGCATAGGTGTGTTTTGAAAAGCTAATATTATTCTACCAAGAACAGACGCTTGTTGTTGTGAAATCATATCAGGTCTAGCTGACTGCTGAGTTTCTTCTGCTATAACTCTAAAATCTGCAAAAGCTTTTTTCTTTGCCTCAGTCACGTTCATACCTTCTTTTAAATACTTGTTAAGTCTGTTTCTGTAAAAACTAGCACCACCAGCAGCAATAGCAAAACTATCAGCTATTTGCGTAGGTAAATAACCTTTTGTTAACAAGAAGTTTAGCGCTGCTTTAAATTTGTTAGTAGAGTTAGCAACATAATCTGTAAGCTCACTAGCGTTAACATCTAAGCCTAAACCAGATCTTCTTTGCCTTAGCATATCAGAGTTAAATATCATCATAAAGTCTGACCAAAATTGTTTTTGATTTGCAAACGTTCTTGCTGCGGCTATAATATTATTATCTTCAAAGTTTATAAAGTTAACCATTGACAAAGTCTGTAACGCAGCTGACCTAACGTTAACAAACATGGTAGTACCAATAGCGCCGTTAATCCAGTTCATAAACTTGTTAACTAAAGCGTTTTGACCAAACGATCTATTAGTACCGTTTTCTATTCTATAAAGCATATCTTCTAATGCCTCTCTAAAATTACGACCGTATATAGCTTCAATTTTGTTCATATTTTCTTTTGAAAATATAATACCTACGTTTTCTAAAAACTCTGTAAAAAATTGTTTTCTATTTACTCTTGATGTAGCGTTTATCAAGTCTGTTCTAATATCTTCTGTCAACCACTCATCTGTAGGTTCTATATAACCGTTTTCTTGTCTAGACAATATACCTAGCGTGTCTGCAAAAGCTTTTAGCTTTGCATCTTTTTCAACAAATTCAGATAACATTTTTTGATCAGCATCTGACAAGCCTGGTATATTAAAACCTGCTTTGTTCCATAAATAAACTCTTATAGCGTCGTTATAAGTATAATCACCACTTGGTATTTTTTTGTACAACAGTTTTTTAACATCTGGCATTTTTGCTTTTAAATTATCAAAGTCTGTTGCTATTGCTTGTTTAGCAGAGTTTAAAGCATCGTAACCTCTGTTTAAAGGTTCTATTAAAGCTTTCTTTAAAAACTCAAAATGTTTTTCACCTTGTTTTCCTTTGCCTAAAAACTGATACAACAAACCAACAAAGTCTTCTGCTGATGGTGGTACAAACAATTTAAATTTATTTTTACTTTCACCACGTCTTCTTGCTTTAGCCGTGCTAAATCTTTTATCAGCATCTATACCAGAAACGTCTTCCATCATTTGATTAAAATCTCTGTCGTAACTTGTACTTTGACTTGCTTTTACAATTTGCACGTCTGACTTTATATCTAACTGATCTAATACATTTTTAACAGCTTCAACGTTAGGTAAAGCGTCATCAACGAAGTACATGTCATTATAACCTTCGGCAAACTTGTTTAACATCCAAACAGCTTTTGCCTCACCAGTACTATTACCAAGACCTGTTATATTTTCTATTGGCAAGTTTATACCTTCACTTTTTAAATAAGCATGTATTGCAGCTTCACTTTCAGGCGCTCTAGCTGTTAATATAAATACATTTTTAGGCCCAAACTTTTTAATTTGATTTTTAAGTTTTTGCATTAATGGTCCTGGCTTACCGTCTGTAACTCTATTAAAATCAGTAAAGTCCATTTTCCAACCTTCTTTCATAAGCTGATCACCTACAAAAGGCCATTCGTTAGAAGCTATACGTTTTGTTTCACCATCTTTAGTAGCTATAATAACGTTGTCACTAATAGCAACTGTTTCATCAAAGTCAAACGTGCTCATACCTCTAGACTTTCTGTTGTACTTAACAGAGTTTGCTGCTACAGTTAGTTTACTAATTTTTCTGTCTTGTTCTATTTCAGCAACTGTTTTAGGTAACAACTCACCAGCTATTTCGTGACCTAGCCCAAAAACTAAACCTTCACGTTTAGCTAAAATATCTTCTATAAGTCTTATGGCTTTGACATTTTTATCGCCTTTGTTCATAGGGTTAAACATTCTAACCATAGAACCATATTCTGTACCAGACTCATACTCTTTACCCATTAAGTTTTTAACACCAGTTTTGTCTAAAGTTTTGTCTGCTAGCTTAGTTATTATAGCAACATTATAATCTGTAAGTTCTTTTTGTATAAGATCGTTCCAAGTTTCAGGGTCTATTTTTTCATCTGTAACAATATCTATTATTTTCATTAAAAGATATGATGCTGGCTTTTGATGTTCAAACCTTACGTTTTCATTACTAATTTCGCCTAATAAAAAGTTTCCATTTTCATCTATTAAACCGTCCATTATACCAACAACTTTACCAGCTCTTCTTAGTGTAGTTGTAGGGTTACTCATTAAAGTCATCATTTGAACAACAAAATCGTGTTCGCTAAAGTTAGCGTCTAATTTTAGTTTGTCTGCAAAGAAAATAATTTTGTTAACTAAAAGTTTTCTAGCTAAATCAGCCTCGTCGTTTTTCTTTTGTTGATCGTATTTATTAGCACCTTTACGTGTAACGTTTTTTATAACGTTTATCATTTGTGTTATAACGCCTTTACCGTCTTGTGGTTCAAATTTTATTTCAACAAAATTTTCTGTTTTACCATCTCTAAATATCTCTGCGCTAGGACCCAATGCATCAATAAAGTCTTGAGGCATAAACTGATAAATAAACTTTCTAAAATCTGCTTTAGGTCCTTCTTTAGACATAAACAGTTGAAACCTAGGTGTTCCAGAGGCTTCTTGATCTATAGCAGTGTTTGTTCCAACTTTAAATATTCTACCTCCATCACCTATTTTGTAAGCAGTAACATGGTTTTGCTCCTCCATAGCTAATTCTTTTCTAGCTTCTTCTATAGATATATCACCTAAACGCCATCTAGCTATTATATTATCTACAACAAAATCAGCAACAGCGTTTCTACCACGTTTAACAGCTTCCGTGTCAAACACTTCTTTTTGACTTGGCACATCACCATCTTCGTTTACTATTCCAAATTTTTCAATAAGACCTATGTAAACCTCTGTTTCTAAATACAAACCAGCAAAATCCTCAAAAGGTATCATTTTTACACCTTGCGACTCTAAGTTACCTTTTACATATTGATACTGTTTAATAACACCAGCTTCTTTAAACATGTCTGCAACAACAGCTCTAGCTTCTTTGTTTGTTAAAGTATTGTCTTTAGTAAACACTTTTGATAAAGCCGTTATTGTTCTAGCGTGAGATAAAGTTTTATCTATCTCTTGAACAGCAATACCAAGCTCAGGCATTAGTTTTTCAACACCAGATTGTTTAGCTGCTGATAATCTTTTAACTACTATAGACTCTGCTGACATAGACAAACCATCTTCAAGAGCGTTTTTAAGTCTTTCATCTAAATCGCCAGTAGCTTCTAATGATCTTCTTAAACTTTGATTAGTAATTGTTCTGTCTAACAAAGATAATACCGCTAGTATTTTAGCGCTTGTGTTTCTGTCAACTTTAAAATCAAAACCTTTTTTAGCTCTAAATATACCTAAATATTCAGCAAAATCTTTTTCAGATAAATTAGGTTTTTTATATTGAGGAAAATTATTTTTAATTCTTTTAGAACCTTTGTTATAACCAAACCTTAATAACACATTTGGCATGTTAGTAGATTTAAAAGCCGCAGTGTGACCTTCGTTAAAAATTGTAGACAATATTAGCTGAGCATGTTTAGCTATAAACCTTTGTGCTGATCTAACTTCATTACTACCAGCTTTACCTTCTTTTTTTCTTAAATTAGCTAAAAACTTTTTACTTCTTGGATTTAGCTTATCAACGTCAACACCTGATAATCTAGCTATAGTTTTATAAGTCAAACCTTCTACATTACTTAATTCCATAGTGTCTAAATCAAGATCAAGCATGTGTTTTTCTTCTAGCTTCTTTTTTAATTCAGCTATTTTTTTACTATCACCTTTGTTTTTAACAAGACTTGAATATTCTTTTAAATCAGCAAGCCCTTCTGCTATTAACTTTTCAACCTCTGCTTGAATGTCTTGGTTTTCTATTCTACCTATTTCTCTAGCAGCGTTGTATTTAGGAGAAACAAATCTTGGTGCGTTGTCAAAATCATTTGGTGTTGAATCGTCTGCAATGTCACCAACGTTTTCATTATCTATACTTACGCTGCCTTCCATAGCTCCTTTTTGCTCAGCTTTTAAAGCATCACCATATCTAAGAGGTAACAACATATTTAAGTAAGCGCCAAAAGGTGTTAGTGCTGGATCGTAAGATCTAGAAAGTTTTATTAGTTCTCTAGAAAAACCTGACTGAAACTGTTCAAAACCAACTCGTTTACCTTCTTCTAATCCCATTATCTTAGGATTTTTAGCCGCAAAGTCAGACAAGGCTGTTACTAAAGCCATGTTGTTTAACACTAAATCGTTTCGTAAATCTTCATCGTACTCATATGTACCATCTTCAAGTATTATTCTTGTTTCTAAAAGTTGTTGTCTTATTCTTTCGTTTTCTTCTACAATTTTAATTGTATTTTGTTTTAGCTGTATGTCTTGTTGTACGTCATCTCTTTGGTAAATATCTTTTTGTCTCATACGACCACCACGAGTTGAAAGCGCAGCGCCACCTGGTGACCATATTCGATCTATCATGCCTTTAGCTAGCTTAGCCGCTTCTTCTATTCTAGCAGCATCTATAAAGTCTTTACCAGGTTTTATGTTTAAACCTTCGTTTATAACTCTTCTCATGCCAGGCGAAAACTCTTCTTTTGTACCTAATAGCTCTTTGTTGTAATCTCTAATAAAATTAAACATGGCTTTTGCAGGATTTCTGCTTGAGAAAAAGTCAGCGTTTTTATTTATAAACCCTATGCCAGACGCTCTCATAGATCTTCTAACAACATCATGAAGTCTTGTAAAAAAGCTAGAACTTATTTTAACGTCACCTTGAGCAATAGCCTCTGATAAAACAGTAAACATTTCGTCCCACTCCATGCTTTTAACTTGCTCTTCATAACTTTTAAACTTACCACCTACATAATTAAACTTGTCAGAAAACTTGTATTTGTTAGGATTTTTTAAAAGTTCGTTTCTTAACATAAACGACAAGCCTTTTACAGAGTTAGGATTTTTTAAAACTGTTTGCCTTAAAACTAAATGAAATATCTCATGTACACCAACACCGTAATTATCAGCGTCTTTAACAGCGTCTTTGTTAAATATAATTATAGGCTTTTTACCTAAATCATCATATATAACTTGAGCAACACCGCCGTGGTTTAACATTTTAATTGGCTTCTTTTTACCCTTGTTAATTCTGTTGTATCTTTTTATTACAGCGTTTCTTCTTTCTATCTCTTTTTCATACTCTACACTAGAAAGCTCCATTGTGTCTAACTCTATACCAGCAGCCGCAAATAAAAGTTTTTTACCTCTATCTATACTCATTCTATATAAACTCTTCTTCCACTCTGTAGGTGATTCTTGTGAAAGCTTGTTGTCTATAGTTTTTATTTTATTATTTATTTCTTCAATCTCTTGGCTGTTAGCAGATTTATCTTTTTTCTCTAATTTTTTCTTTTCTTTAACAAGTTCATTTTTTTCTACAATCATATCAACCATACCAATTGTAGCCCACTCAGGAGCAGCGCTTAAAGCTTGTGCAACGTTTCTAACGGCTTGAGCGTTTTGTTTTTCTATTTCTAATCTTCTTTCTTGTATCTGTATTTTTCTATCAACCCTTGACCACAATGGATTAGCTTTAACATATAAAGCTTTTTCTTTTTTTAGTTCATCTATATGCTTTTGTATTTCGGCTTGTTCTAGTTCTGAGTTTTGCAAAGCTTCAGACGCTTGGTCTAAAACACCTTCATACATTAACGTTTTAGCATTTTTTATTGTAGACCTTGCTTGCTTAGCACCTATACCACCTGTTAATAAAGATGTTCCTACAATTATTTCTCTTTGCGCTTGAGCATTACTAACCTCAAAACTATAATCAGCAATAAAGTTAGCTTTAACTAAATCATTTAACATAACGTCTAACTGTTCTTCACCGTGTTCTTTAAAAAAGTTTTTACCAAAAGTTTTTAAAGCTTTACTATAAATTTTTCTATTTATAGCTTTTGTAGCTTGTTTAGTGCCAACGCTTTTAAGATCTTTTATAAAAGTTTTTAATAAATTTTTACCAATATCATTTTTAAAGAACTTAGCGTCAGGCATGACTAACTGACTAACACCTGTAGCTAGAGTTGTCATGTTAGCATATAACAAGGCAGAGTTACCGCTTAAACCATTAGACCTTGCGTCAGCTAAATTATCAAAAAACAACATTCTCTGGTTCATACCAATCATGTTTATTCCTCTGACTTCAGCAGCTGTAACCTTATAATTTTTGTTTAAGGTATTCATTATTGTTCTACCACTACTAGCATTTTTAATATTTATAGCTCTTGCTTTTACCGCTGATCCTGCGCCAGCTCTAGCTATATTTAATGTGTATGGTAGTAGTTCTGCAAATGTTTTTGAAACAGTATACAAGCTAGGGTTGTAAGCCTTTGGATTTGTTAAGTCTTCCCAAAACTTACCAGAACCTTTAAAGTTAGGATTATAAAGACTTTCTAGTTTGTTTTTAGGTAGTATTTTAGCTGTAGCAACACTACCTAAAAAATCCATGTATTGATCTTTGTGGCTATATATTAAACTACCATCATCGTTAAACTTTTTTGGATCTGTAGGTAACTGTGTTATTCTACTAGCTTCTACAGTATTGTCAATTAAGTCAGCGCCAAAATAACCACTACCCAAGCCAAGCAAAGCGGCTGGTGATTTTAAAATAGAACTTAAAACTCTGTATCTTGAGTATTCTTCTGTAAAGTTACCTGCTATTTCGGCAGTTGCATATATAGGGTTATCAGTAGCGTTTTTAACAGCTATATCCCAAGCTCTAGCAGCTTTAGTACCTTTAAACGCTGGTGATTTTTTATCAAGTGGAACGTCAGACATTTCCCAACCAAGCGCTTGCCACATTTGTTCATTTCTTTTTTGCCAAGCCGCGCCTTTTTCATTTATTAACTTTCTGTTTTCGAGCAACGCTTGACCTTCTTTTTGCAAGCTAACTTGTCTAACATCAAGATCTTTTAACATTGCGTTTATATCGCTTAACACGCCTAAATCTTCAGCAGAAGGTGTTACTCTTTTATTGTCAATAATAGCAGGTATAAATATTTCTCTACCTCTAGCATCCCAACCATAAGTTCCATACTTGCTATTTATTCTTTGTATTTGATTATCTAAAGCCTCATAGTCTTGTGTTAAATTATTTCTTTTAACTTCAAAAGCTGTTTCATTGTTTTTTTGTAACTTATTAGCTTTAACAAGTCTTTCACCCTGCCTGTTTAAAACAAGGTTGTTGTTTGCTATTACGTTTGCTTTAGCAACTTTTATTATTTCTTCTCTGTCTAAACCAAGCTGCTTAAAAGGAACGCCGTTATAAATTTTGTCATAAAGTTCTCTTGGCACAGCATTTAGTATTTCTTTTTTCATTTGAGTTTGAAACTTACCAAAATCTAACGTTTCACTGTTAGGTATACCAGCAAATGCTTTTTTCATTACATCACCTTCGATATCGCTTTTTTCTAAAGTTATAACCTCGTTAAAAACTTTATTAGCTGTTGTCATGTATCTTATATTATCTACATAAGCCTCGTCTGTGTTAAAACCTCTAAACTCCCCTGTTAAATCATTTACCTTATTTTTAAAACGTATAGCTGCCGAACTATTTTTGCCACCCACAGCGTTAAAATATTCTTCTCTGCTAGTGTAGTTAGTTCCTTCAGCTTCGTTTATTTCTTGTAAAACTGATCTGTCATACTTAGCTAATCTATCTTTATTAAATTTTTGCTTGTTAAAAAAAGCATCTCCACCGTTGTATGTAAAGTCAGGACCTTTTTCTTCTTTATTGTCGTCAATACTTAAAACACCTTCTATTGGATTAATTTTTTGAATAGGATCAGTTGTTCTATCTTGACGTGATTCTTTTCTTTTTTCTATTATTTTATTAAACTCTTCTTCCTCTTCTTTTTCTAAATCTCTTAGTGGTTTTCTTTTTTTATCATCTGTAGGTAAAGTAAATGGTGGTGGTGGTAAGTTAACAATTTTATTATTTTCAAGTCTTACTTCAGTATCATCATCGTCTTCGTTACCAAAGTCAAAGTCATCTTTTTCTTTAGCTTCGTAATTAAATATGTTAGAGCTTCCTTTTATAGTTACTTCTTTTAAACCATCTGTAGGAAGTTTTGTTGTATATTCTTCCTCTTTTTGATCTACTATTTCGTTTTCTTTTTCTTTTCTATCTATATTAACCTCAGTATACGGCGTAGCTTTTTCAAGCTCCATCACTCTTTCTTCTACCTTCATTTTTTCAACAGGTAGCTTTTCAATAGCATCTACTTGCACATCTCCTTTTTTACTTCTACCAGTTTGACCAGCTGTAGGACCAGCTCCACTTTGATCTATAACTTCACCTGTGCTTGGATCTATAACTTGCGGTTTTATTGTTTTTTCTTTTTTATTAAAATTTGGATCACTAAACTGTGTCCAAGCAGCTCTACTTTTTGGCCCCCAAACACCATCAATAGTAATGTCAAAACCAGCGTCAGCCATTTGCTTTTGTTTACCCATTACAATATCTCTATTTAATGAAGTACCGCCATAAGCAACTATTGATGCAGGTGTTAACTCGTTAGTATTTTGGTTAACCCAAACAGGATTAGCAGATTTCCACTTGTTAATAGCTGCGTCAGCTTCTTCTACTGTTTTATACGTGTCAGGAAGTTTTTGGTGAAGACTATCACCAGTTATAGGTTCGTTATATTTAAAAAGATTAGATACAGGTAAAGCTACAGTTTGGTAAGGGTGTGTACCTTTTTTATGGTTTTTTTGAAAGTATTTATCTACATAATCTAACTGATCTAAAACAGACATAGCTTTTAAATCAGCAGTTGTAGTGCCAAGATCTGCGGCAGTTTTAGGTATAAACTGTATTAAACCAGTAGCTCCAGAACTGTCGTTAACATTTGATGAATCAAAAGCAGACTCTTTTTCTATTACAGACAACAACTCGTCTACGCTAAAACCGTTAGTATCAGCTATTTGTTCTAGTCGTTGCTGAACACCTTCAATTTTTAAAAAGTCTTCTCTGGTTGTTTTAGCCATGTATTATAATTTAATTTTGTTTTTTATAACTAATAGCGTACGATGGAGCTGTTAAATTCCAAGTATTAGCATCGTTACCTAAACCATCTAGCAAAGAAAAGTTATCAAAGTTACTTCTATTTAAATAAGATTTTAGTTGTTGAAGTTTTTTATTATCCATAGTTTTAGTGTCGAAAGACTGAGCCTTGTTGTCACCTACTTTAACAGTTAAAACACCATCTTTAGCCTTCATTTCTACATCGTCATATTTACCATATTGCTCTTGTAAAGACTTAAACATATCACCTTCACTTGTACCTAGATTTGTAGACATGTCAACCGCCTTAGCATCAATCTGTGTTCCAATATCTTGCGCAAAGCCCTCAAAAAGTTGATCTTTAAACGCTGTTTCTCTTTGTGTTTTTATAGTTTCTGCTGTTGGAAAATTAATTTCACCACCCATAAAAGGGGTGTCTTGACCAGGCATTATAAAATATCTATTAGCTCTTTGCATTTCTTCAGCTTGTCTTTTCTTATAAAAATCAGACGTAACCTCACCGTGATATTTACTGTATTTATCTACAATAAAATCATTAATTCTAGTTTCGTTTCTATAATCTCTAGAACCATTTTCCAAAGTGCCTTTTAAATAACCTGACAACTCTTTTTCTGTTAAACCACCTAACGGTCCTTTGCTAGGGTCATAAGTTACTTTAACTGTACGCTCTCCATCTCTAGGGTTATCTACAGTGTCTGGTATACTATCTTTATCTCTATCATTTGCAAACTTTTCAGAGTCTTCTTGTGTTTGTGGTCCAGAAACGTTACGACCAACTTTTCTATATACAGATATATATGTTTTGTTGTCGTCTGTAGAGTTTACATCTTCATAATACTCTGGTGATAACTGACCACTAGCAAACTGTTTTGCAAAAGGATTATCTATACCATCTTCAGAGTGGTCTTGGTTTATTAAGTCTTGACCTTGCCAATAGTTAACTCCTCCTAAATCAGTTTTTAATTTAGCACCAATAGCAGTAGCGCTGCTACCTGTTTTTTCCCAGTTTACGGGCTTACCATCTACTCCTACAATATTTCTATTCCAAATGTCCATGACCTTTGCTGATCCTGCGTGCCATTTGTCCATACCTACAGGATCGTTATTAACATTAAAATAAACAAAACCATCTTTACTAGGATAACCTTCAGGCGCTTTTATTTTTCTCATTGGAACGCCGTCAACGTTAACAATTTCAGAGTTTACGCTTGCTTTTACAAAATACTCGTCAGTTTGATCATAACCAGGTCCAAACACACCGCCATTTTCTATATTCATATGTGTATTAGAACTCATTTGTTTAGCAGCATTAACATTGTTTTGCACAGCATTAACAACTTGGTCTTGACCAATTTTATCTTGATTTGCAAATAGGTTTTTTCCAAATTTCATTAATGGACTTAAAAATGCAATAGCTTCTTTTGTATAACCCTTACTACCCTCAGGAAGTTCAGTGTTAACTCTTTTATAATAATCATCGTTAACTTTTTGTATAGACTCTGCTTTAGCTTTTTTTTGCTGCATATCCATACCTATCATTTGCTTTGCAAATTGACCAGCCGCCGCCGCAGTACCAACACCTTCGTCTATACCGTAACGAGCTGCATCAGCTTTTATTAATCCTAAATCTGCTTTTCCGAATGCCATAATTAATTAGTTTTCATTAGTCCAGCGGTAAGCATGTTGCCTATACCACCTATCATTTGTTGTTGTGCCATCATTTGTGCTTTTTGCGCCGCACCTAGTCTATTAGCTTCCATACCAAGTATAGTACCCTGCTTGCTTTGCTCCATTTGCATTGACATTGCGTCACCTTTTGCTATAGCCATATCAACTGCTTGAGCGCCTTTCGCTTCAAGCATTTCGTTTCTAGCCATTTCTTGTGATGTCATCATATCTATTTTAGCTTGATTTTGCGCAGCCATTAAATTGTTTTTAGCTTCTTGTTGACCTATAGAAGCTGCTGATTGTCTTGCAAACTTAGCACTTGCGTTAGCCATAGCTTGAGCCATACTAGCAACACCACTACCACCAGCTGCAGCCTGCATATTTTGCATTATATTAGCTTGACTTTGTTGAAACTGATCTGCTTGAAACTCAGCTTGTTGTGTGTTAACTTCAAGGTCTGCCATAGCGTTATCCATGCCGGCAAATTGACTTTCCATGCCTGCAAATCTATTTTTCATATTGGCGTAAGGATTACTAGTGTCCAAGCCTCTATATATATCCATTTGCTTTTTGTGTGCGGCTTTAGCGTCTTCAAGCTCTTTTCTTCTTGCACCAGTAAAATCAACGGCGCTAAGTGCTTGTACTGCACCACCCACCATACCAGCTATTAACAATGCGCTCATTTGTTTATATTTTTAGTTAATATCATAATTCTATTGTTATATAGTTACATTTTTTAGTGATTATTTACTACTCATAGCTATTTCAGAGCTAACAGCAAATAACTCTGCTTTTGTAGTAGCATTGTTTGTCATTTTAACATCAGCATAGTAACCAGTAAGCTTAGCATTACAAACATCTGCTTTTTTAACAAAAAACACATAATCACTAGTAGTAGGAAATACACTTGTAGAATCTATGTCAATAGTTATTGTTTTTCTATCGTTAGATATACCTGTTACATCACCAACGTAATATATTTCGTTAGACTGTTTTGTAAACACAGAATCTCTAGCGTTAGCATTACCACCAACTTGTAAAGACTTATTTATTTCACTTGCAAATGTTAAAGTTATTGTTGCCATATTTATTCTGCTAAATTGTTATAATCTATTGCTGATTGACCAGCAGCGGTTGTACCACTACCTGTAGACGAAGGCGGCCCAACAGAAACTTGTTGAAAGCTTTGTACAGATCTAGTTGTGTGAGACACATACGCCTGAGCCGCTTGTTCTGACGCTAAAGAAACTACATTTACAACAGCTGGCGAGCTAAACTCTGTAAAAGTGTCAGCAACGTTTTCTGTCAAAGTTATTGTAAAAGTTAAATTAGCAGTGCTGTTATTTTTTGGAAACTTTAAATAAATGTAGTATATTCCGTTAGAGTCTATGGTTTTTACACTGTTATTAGCAACTAAAACATGAGCAAAACCTATTTGTTCTGCTGAAGCAGCACTTTGGCCTAAATTTAAAGTAACAGTGTCTGGTGAAGCATCTGTTTTACTAACAACCTTAACACCTTCTGTAATGGGTGTTGCGTTGCCCATAGAAACTATAGTCATGCCTTTATTAATAGGACCAGCGTTGGCAGAGTTAGAAAGGTTTAATGTAGTTTGATTTGTAACAGCGCTAGACTCATGGTTTACGCTTATTGTATTAGATACTACACCTAATTTAAAAGTTGCGTTTGGATCGCCATAAACTATAAGTAATCTTGTTTCTGCTTTTTTGTTTATATTTCTTTTTGAAGGAAAGCTAATACTTGTTAAATCTACAAAAGAAGAAGCTTTTTTATTTGTTATTTCTTCAATGTTTTCACCAGGTGGTTTTACTAACAATTCGTAGCCGTATATTTTGTTTTGAGTACCAGTTAAATCAACAATTGTATCAGCGGTAACATTTATAACGTCTGTTCCTTTTGTTTTTCTTAAACCAGCTTTATGAGTAATAGCAAAAGTTCTTTTAATAAGCTCTGTAGTGTTTTCGTAAACATCAGTAGTTACAACTTTATAATTATTTATGCTATGCACATCGTCAAAATTAATAACAGGGTTAGGGCTTAATATTCTTCCCGTTATTCTTTCAACAACAATATTAAACGTGCTTGTTTCGTTAACTCTACCGCTAGTGTTAAAAGTACCATCAGTGCTAATAAAAGTAATATTGTCGTTATTAGATATAGACACAGAAGCTCCAAAAGTAACTTTTGATCTTCTTGTGCCTGAATAAACTTCGTCAACTACATCTGTTACAAAATAACTTGTACTTGCAACTAATATTTTTTGACCAATTTTTATTTGAGGATTATTTGTAAAACGGTGCACTGTACCTGTAGCTGTAACAACGCAAGTAGCTGTTGTGTTAATAGTAACACTACAACCTTGTTTATATATTTTTATTAATCCTGCCATATTATATTTGTTCTTGATAAGCTGATGCAGCTGTTATTGTTAATGTTGATGTTGTTCTGTTAGTTGGAAAACTAGATGATGAAATAGCAATAGTAACAGCTATAGATCCATTAGTTTGTAAAGCTGTTGTTACAGTACCATTAAAATTACTTATAGACTCAGCATACGAAAAAGTAAAATCATTTGGATCTAACTTCCAAGGAACACCTTTTACAGTTTGAGGGTGTACATAAAACACAGCGTTATGAGTTATGCTAGCGCCTTGTTCTTTGTAAAACTTAATAGTATTACTTGTTGATAAAGTATCAGAAGCTGAGTTGTTAATTATCCATTTTTTAGGATCTTTGTTAGTAGCTATGTCTATAGCTGTAATAACGTGTTGCGCGGCTGAAGTATTGCTATTGTAGTTTACAGCAGAAGGACTACCTATACCTTGAACGTTTAAGGCTTGTGTTTTTAACAAGTCTATATCATTGTTTATTTTAGCACCTTGTATAAAGTTAAAATATTTACCTTCTTTTTCTACAAACACCGGTACGCTTCCTGACTCTTTGTCTGTTTTTATTGTTTCAGCAACCCAACCAGTATCACCTTCATACGTAATTGTTTTAAAAGTTTTTACAGAGTCTGGCTCTGTGTTAAACACTAGGTCTATTGCAGAATCATATTGATCACCGTAAAAATTATTTCTAGTTAAATTTTCGCCATGCATGTATATCTCGCCAAGTTTAAAGGTAAAATAAGAGTTAGAGTACGATATACCGTCTTCAGGTATAAACGATTTAAAACTTGTCCAGCCGTTTACTTTTTCAGTAAAGCTTAATGTTTGGTTATTTAACGTTACATTATAGTGGTCTTTTAAAGAGTCATAAGAACCTTTTATTTCTAAAGAGTTATCTAAATTATCTCTAAAAAATTTAGACATACCTTTTTCAGCAATGTTAGTTATACCGTCGCCAGACAACCTTAAAATAGCACCTCTTTTTTTATCAGCAAAATAACATCTATAACCATAAGAAGCAAACGACTCTGGGTTTTGTGATATACCATACTCACCTACAAATGGCACTACCTGACCTAAAACCTTATTGGTTGCTGTAAGTTGAGGATTACCATCAGCATTAAATAAAGCGTCTTTACTAGCTAAAACTTTTAAAACTTTATCTTCACATAAAACAATAACGTTTGTGTTTCTTGTAAAAAGCTTTTGCACGCTACCATAGTCAGGATTTAAGTCTTTAGTTATTTTTTCGCCTTGTATAAATTGGTTTAAATTGTTAAAACTAGATTTAGAATTATATATACCTGAATATATTAAACCGTTTGTTTTTCTTTCTTCTTTATAATCAGTGTCAAGTATTGTAGAAACTCTAGGACCTTTGTCTATTGTAACTGCATTAAAATCATCAAATATTCTATTAGACTCAACACCATTTCCAAACGCAAAACAATTGTAATAATTTAAAGTTGCTTTATTAACATCAACGGTATTGTTAACTAAACCGTCAGTTATCATAACACCACTACTTCTTGTTACCCCAACATTGCCGTGCGGTAAAATATCTTTTTCTAAAACAACATCTTGAGAATAAATAACGTTATTGTTTTGATCTTTTTTAAACACAGTTATAGTTTCTCCAGCTGGAATAGTTTTTAGCACGTGCTGAGTGTCTATTTGGAAAAGATCTGATTTGTTTTTTGAGTTAGATTTAGTTTTTGTTATAATAGCGTTGTTAGCTAAAGGATTATCACCGTCTGCTGTTCTATAGCTTGTTTTAACGCTCATACCACTTCTAATAATTAACCTAGTTAAAGGTGTTTCGTAAAACAAATTTAAATCTACTTTTTCTTTTGGCAATACTTCAAACACGGCTGGCGTGTCACTACTTATAGTAGCTTCACCAAAATCAATTTCACAAGCAGAAAAAGTTACACTATTGTTAGTTGCTGTTTTTTCTTTATTTGATTTTTGCTCAGCGTTAGAAAAAGTTTTGCCAGATGTGTATAAATTACTGCTTAACTCTAAAGGCGTTATAGCCGCAGTTGATTGGTTGCTAGTTTCTTCTAGCGGACTCCAAACAATACCTTTGTCTAATTGTATATCTATAACTAGAGCATGCTCATAATACTTACCTTTGCCTGAGCCAAAACTCGCAGAAGTATCATCAACTCCAGTGTTTACAATACTACCATCATCTTTAACAACTACAGAATTTTTAGCGGGAGCTACAACGCTTTTTCTAATTGTATAAACAGTGTTTGTTGGATCATTTGGAAATCTAAATGTCTGACCTACTGTTGTAAGGTATAGGTAAAAGTTATATAAAATACCTAAATTACCTTTTGTTTTTGCAAAACTATTTATACCTGTTATTTTAAAAGTACAGTTTGTTCTACCTAACTGCCAACCATCACCTACATAAGGTAAAAATCGACCTACACTTGATGGGTTGTATTTAAAACCAACACTTTGATCAATACAAATAATAGGGTTTGTTGCTCCGCCTGAGTTTGAAGGGTCGTCATAGTTTATTTCCTTCATACTATAACCGTTAATCATGTCTTGGCTGTATACACTACTATTTAAAATACCTCTAGTTGTTCCACCAAATTTTATCCTTGTGTTTGCGCCGTTAACAGAAAGCGTAGCAGCGTAATCAACGCCACCTAGTGTTTCAGGGTTTAAACAAAGACCGTTACCATTTCTAGTTCCAGCTATACGTCTAGTGTTTGTACCGTCATATAAGCCAAAGTTTTTTCTAGACTGATCCCAAGCACTTGATGTTCCACCGTTTTTATTTGTATAAAGAGATTGTGGTATAGTTGAAATGTCAAGAAGTTGTCTTATATAGTCTGTAGATGTTGTTAGATTAGTGTCAGGAATAATAGTATCACTATTACCTTGATCTAACAACCATGTTTGCGCGTAAAAAAGCCTTGCGGAATCTCTACTTTTAAAAGTGTTTATAGAGTCCTGTGTTTTATATATAAAATCATTTATAAAACCATCTCTTTTTATTTGTATAAAAAACTTGCCTTTAAATTCTTCGCCGTAATCGTCGGTAGTTTGCTTGTAAAAGTTACATTGAAGTTTTAAGTCTTGCGGATTAGGTAAAACCGTAGTTGTAGCGTTATAAGAGTTAGGGTCAATGTCTAACAGTTCTATTCTAGTTGCTTGAGGTGAGTCACCAATAAACCTTATATCATCGCCAAAAGGTTGTTTTGTTTTAAAATAAAACATATCTACAGCATCCTTAAAAAATAGCTCGTCATTGTGAACTTGACTTATAGACTCACTTAATACTAAAGAACTATTACTAGTATTTACGCTTGTTACAACTATAACTTTACCTTTGTAGGTTAAAGAGTTTTCATTATCAACAAGCCTCATACCTTTTTTAACAACTTGAATACCAGCACTAACATTAGTACCGCCTGATTGACTGGTACTACCATTATTAAAAAAATTAACTGATGCTGTAGTTGTGTTTGCCGTGTTAGATATTAATACACAAACATTACCTTTTGACGTAACACCTTGAGCTGTTGTTCCTGTAATTTTTTCTACAGCGGTTTTTTTGTATATTTCTGTTAACTCGTATTTTTTAGAAACCGTACCGTTTAGTGTAGATTTTATTTCAAAAAATCTATTATCAATGTCGTACCAAACACCAGTGTTAGTTATATAAGAGTTAAACTCTTCTAATAGTTCGGTATCTACCCTAAGATCAAACGCACTAATTAAAAAAGTTGAAGAACCTTTTGTAGGGTATTTATATATTTGTTTTAAATATTTACCGTTTATAGTGCTGTTGCTATCAGAGCTTTCAACAACATCTCCAGCAGAAAAAGTTACAGAGCTTGTGCTTGACCCTACCTCTTCCATTTTAAATCTTAAATGTGTAGGAACTTCTGCTTTTTTGTCAATAACTTTGTATTTTATAGTTGATCCAGCAGGAACATCAACAGCGTTTTCTGTGTCATGTTCTTTTTTTATAGCTATATAGTCGTTTTCATTAACTTTGTTTATTTCAGACGAGGGAAAAGAAATCCAAACATTTTCATCTTCTGTGTCGCTGTAAAAACGATCCATTGCTAAATTATAAAACTCATTAGAAGAGTCTTTTATATAATATTTAAAATGCGTAGCCCAAGAAGGAGGCGACGATAACAAACTACATTGTATAGAGTTTTGAGTTTCAGACTTTTTTTGATCTAGTTTTATAATACCAGTTTCGTTTGTAAAAACGGGTGATTGTCTTCCGTAGTTGTCTAAAAATACAATACCAACTTGGTAGTCTCTAATTGATTTTAAAGATTTTAAAGGTACATCACCTATTTCAGAACTGTTTAAAGAAACTTTAAATTTAACAGGAGTGTTAAAATAATTGTATTGCTGCAAATAGTTGCCGTATAATAATCTATTACCAGTTATTTCTTGTGCTTTTGCTTTTCTAGGCACATTGTCATAAGGTCTTAGCATTTGATTTTCAGGTAGTAAAGACTTTATTTCTTCTGACGTTATAATTATCTCGTCGTTTGATTTTAAGTCGTCAAGCTCAGAACCTTCAATAGTTCTTAATATATAAACGTTTGTAGAGTTAGATTTTTTGTATAACAAATCTATAGACTTAACATCTTCTGGCATTTCTTTAACACCAGACAAAGTAACTTTTCTAAGGTCGTTAACCATAGATTTATTGTAACCTAGTTTAGAGTCATAGTTGTAACCCTCATCGTTTTTTGGTATAAAAGCAACTTCTGTAAAAGGTGATATTGCAGAGTATTCGTTATCTATATATTTATATCTATAAGAAAATCTTGCAAACTCTTTTTCATATATAGCGTCTGGCTGTACTCTTTTAGAAACAAATTTTAAAGAACTAACGTTGTCAATTATAGAATCATCTATAGATAATATTTCAGCTTCAAACATTTGCCTATTAGTTCCTGTACCAATTGTACCGCAAGCAATTTCTGCTGGCTCTATTTTTTTAACGCTAACATTGTCAATAGCCCCAGCCCAGTCTGTGTCATTAAAAAACATTAACTCTGAATTACTGTTGTGACTTCTTTGTTTAAAATAAACATTGTAAGTGCCTGTTGCATGCGTAGGTAATAACAAGTGGTTAGAGTGACCATAATCTGAGTCGTTAGCGGTTTGCAAATCATTAGTAGCTAATATAAGATGTAATCTACCTTGATTACCTGAAGAACCACTAGAAGCAGTTGTTACTGTGTATGTTAGCTTGTAATATTCACCAGCAACAAGAGCTTCTGCTAAAATATTTCTAACATAACCTTCTGCTGAAGATGTTGATGTTAAAGTGCCACTGCTAACAAAAAAAGCAGCAGCAGAAGTTCCAATATCTGTAGTTCCAGTAGTTCCTGTATGCCAAGTTGTTAAATCTGAAAAATCACCATTAGCAATTTTTTCATTACCAACAGGACTAGCAGAAGTAACAGTATCATTAGTTGTAGGTATTACTTTGTTATTACGAACTTGTACTTTTTCTGTTAACTTTAAAGTTATGTCAACAAACTTATCACTGTCAAAGCTAACAGCGTTAACGTCTTCTGCTTGTAATTTTATAATATCATTAACCTCGTAATTAGTGCCTCCATAAAACTGTATTGGCTGTATTTTTACTGGTCTTGGTTTTGTCAAGCAATTTATTTCGTTAATTTTAACAGTACCTACAGTAGTGTCGGTTGCAAAAATAGCAAGCATACCGTCGTTACCACCAACAGCTTGTTTCCACGTAATACTTATTTCATGAGTACCAACATCAAAAGCTCTAGCTTCACGGCCATTTAAACCGTTATACGTTGTTTGGTTTAAATTACTGTTTTTTGATAAAAAGCCTATAGTACCAGCTGTTGTAACAGTTATAGTAACTTCCATTCTATATATATGGCCAGCTAATAAATCTGTAGGTTTAGTTATTTTTGGATACCTAACAGATCCAGAACCAGTACCGTCATAAGAATATGTTTTTGTACCAGAGTTGTAAGACCAACCAGAACCATACTGTAATTGATTTGTACCACTAGTAGCATCAGATCCTGTTAAAGTAATATCAAAACCAGTTCCATCGTTTAATATACCACCGTCTTTTAATAAATTTCCATTATTATCTATATAATTATCTGACGAAGTACCAATAGGTTTTTTTAATATATTATTGCTAGAGTCTTTGTATGCCCAAAAATAACTATTGTTAAAAGGTGTTGACCAATGAAATATTCTAACTTTTGTTCCATCTGCAGGGCTTGTTACTATAGTTTTAGCGTTAACAGTAATAGTATGATTTAGCCAGTCAACAGTTTTTACAGTGTGATACCTAACAGGTTCAACGTATGTGCCAGATCCGTTTTCGCTAATAGCAACTACCATACCAGGTTCTACGGCTCTCCATTTTTTATAATCATTACCCGTTGTAAATCCTGTCGTGTCAAAAGAAATTATGTTACAACCGTCGTCATCAACAAAGTTGTTACAAACTCTTTCTATAAAATCATCTTCTGTTAAATTATATATTGAAGCGCCACCAGCTGTAGTTGCAAATATATTTTTAGATAAAAAGTCTTGTGATTCGGCTTGATCAATTGTAGTTCTAGATCCTTTTACGTAAGTAGTGTTACCCTTAGTGTGAGAAACACCTTTTACGTTACCTTCTCTTGTGGTATTAGAAAGACTAATTTTAGGTGCGTTTAGAGGATATTTTTTTATAACAGTAATTAATTCTTCATAAACATTGTTGGTATATGTACCGTCACTGTTTTGATATTTAGTAGTGGTAGAAAAATCAGTAGAACCATTTTTCATTCTACTAATATTTATTTTTTTAGGTTCAGAGTTGTTGTCTGTAAAAAATAAAAAGTCATCTATAACATTAACGCCTGTTATTAAGTTTTCTGTACTAAAGTTTAAAAAAGAATTATCATTTAGTTTGTTAGTATCAACAAGTATTGGAACAACTTCGTTTGTAATAGGGTTATACTCTGCTATAATATCTTTTGAAGTATCTGATACAAACCATATAATAGTTTCTTTTTGTTTGTCAACAACAGAGCCTATACACCTTGCAGTGCTAGAACCGATAGCAGATTTAACTACATTACCGTAAGCGTTTTGTGCAGAGCCAGCATCGCTAGACTCTGAAAAAGATACGTCAACATTTAGTGCATTTCTATACTCTCCATTAGGTATTAATCTTTCATCAAGATCTTTATTCATTCTACCTGCATGGAACACATTTTTTAATTCCGGCATGTATTAGTGTTTTATTTGTTTTGATTTACCTCTCATTACAGACGTTAACTCTTCTGCTTTTAAATTTGACAGTCTTAATTTAGCTGTTCTTATAGCAGCACGTCTTTCTTTTTTATATCTAGCTACTAAAAACTCTGGTATATTAATTTTAGTTGCTAATATAGCGTGAGCAATATGTTTGTATATAGCTTCTTCAGCAAACTTGTGTACTATCATTTCGGCATCAGTACCTAAACCGTCACTTATATACTGTAATACAACAACCTTGTTTGTTAAATTTGATGAAAAATGTATTTTACCAGTATTATAATCTATAAAATAATCACCGTTAATACTTGCTAACGAAGTGTCCATACCATATCTTCTTCCCTCGTTAATATCGTGTATGTCCGC
>Ga0160423_10000750_pt1 | contig 26974 bp, 9 predicted proteins | sample CRUFie14St8metaG_FD_108191 | JGI IMG/M metagenome (GOLD analysis project Ga0160423, IMG submission 108191) | Marine microbial communities from the Costa Rica Dome - CRUD Field 142mm St8 metaG | ecosystem: Environmental > Aquatic > Marine > Oceanic > Photic zone | place: Costa Rica: the Eastern...
CAAGCAACGGCAGGGCCTGCGTTCCTTGCCTCCGTGACGACGGGCCTCGCCTCGAGCGAGAGACCGGATCGTGTCGAACCTCGCCCCGTCGCCCCGCGGACCGCTTGGCCCCCCCCCCCCCCCTTTCCACCGCCCCCCCCGCCGCCCCGCCACACCCCCCCCGCCCCCCCCCTCCTTTTCTTCTTTCCTCTGTCCCTCTCGAGAACAGACGCGCTGACACCTCGGCTCTCCCGTTTTTGTTCTTTCTGGTGCAAACCGCCGAACTCGCTTGTCAGGAGGTTTTTTTTTTTTCTGCTGGATAGAGAGAGAAAGAAAGGAATAGAAAGCATGGGGCTCACGTTCACCAAGCTGTTTGCCAAGCTCGGCTACAAAAAGGAGATGCGTATCCTTATGGTCGGTCTCGATAACGCGGGTAAGACCACCGTGCTGTACAAGCTCAAGCTCGGAGAGGTCGTGACCACGATCCCTACGATCGGATTCAACGTGGAGACCGTGGAGTACAAGAACATCTCGTTCACCGTGTGGGACGTCGGTGGACAGACCAAGATTAGGCCTCTCTGGAGGCACTACTTCCAGAACACCCAGGGCCTCATCTTCGTCGTCGACTCCAACGATAGGGACCGTATTCACGAGACCAAGGACGAGTTGCACAAGATGTTGAATGAGGACGACTTGAGAGACGCCGTCCTCCTGGTCTTCGCCAACAAGCAGGACTTGCCCAACGCCATGAACGCCGCGGAGATCACCGACAAGCTCGGGCTCCACGCCCTGAAGCAGAGGCACTGGTACATCCAGGCCGCCATCGCAACCTCCGGGGAGGGACTCTACGAGGGCTTGGACTGGCTCCAGGCCAACATTGCCCAGAGGATCTGAGCCGGCTGAGGAGCGACTCCGATGTTGTTTTTTTCAGGTCAAGGCTAACTAGGCAATGTGTCACCAACGTATAATCATTTTTATCTTGCACACAAGGACCAACTCTCTTGGCTCTCCGTCCCGTCCCCTCGCTACTAATGTGCGCCCGTGCCCCGAAAAAGGTGGTGTGCGTTCTGGGATAAGGGGGAATGCCTATTCTACATTGAATTTTGTCCTATTTTTGTTGTTGGCTGTCGAGCCGCCTTACTCGGTGAGTTGCGCGAAAGCGTCCGAGATCTCCACGTTGAGGTCGCTGAAGTACTTCCTGAGCGTCTCCTCTCCGTCCGCGGGGTCCTGGAACTTCTGGGTGCTGACCTTGTACATCAAGTCCCCAAGCTCTGCCTTGATCTGGTTGAAAGTGATCTTGTCCCCGCCTCCCAGGCCGCCCGAGCTCCCCGTCCTCTCCACCGCGGCGGTGGCCAGCGTGTAAAAGGCTATGATGTTGCGCAGCATCCCGGCGGACTTATACAACGGGCAGGTCTTGTCATAGGGCGTGAAGGCGTTCTGCGCCAAAAAGTCGTCCTTGATGATCCTGGCCGTCTCCAGGCAGACCTTGTCGGCCTCTGCGAGGGAGTCCTTACCCACGAGCTGCACGATCTCGTTGAGCTCGTCCTCCTTCTGCAGAATCTTCCTGGCCTCCCTCCTGAGCTCCGTCAGGGACTCTCCGCGGTCCATGGCCCCCGATCCAGAGGACCCATCCTTCTTGTGCCAGTACTCAAAGTTGTCATAGAATGGCTCCAAGGCCTTGTCGTACTTGGAGTAGGATATGAGCCAGTTAACGGACGGGAAGTGCTTCCTCTGGGCAAGCTTCTTGTCGAGGCCCCAGAACACCTGGACGATTCCAAGGGTCGCAGCGGTGACGGGGTCGCTGAAGTCTCCTCCGGGAGGGGACACAGCGCCGACAATGGTTACGGAGCCCTCCCTCTGCGGCCGGGACCCGAGGCACTCGACTCTGCCCGCCCTCTCGTAGAAACTGGCGAGCCTTGCCGCGAGGTAGGCCGGGTACCCACTGTCAGCGGGCATCTCCGCCAGCCTTCCCGAAATTTCCCTCAGGGCCTCGGCCCACCTCGAAGTGGAGTCTCCCATCATCGCAAAGTGGAACCCCATGTCCCTGAAGTACTCGGCGAGCGTGATTCCGGTATAGATCGAGGCCTCCCTGGCCGCCACAGGCATGTTACTCGTGTTCGCGACGAGCGTCGTCCTCTTCATGATAGATTCTTCCACCCCCTCTGCGGTGGTCATGGTAAGAGTGGGGAACTCTGCAAGGACCTCGGCCATCTCGTTTCCTCTCTCACCGCATCCGACGTAGATGATTCCGTTGGCGTTACTGTACTTTGACAGGGCCTGGGAGATGACCGTCTTGCCGCAACCGAAGGCGCCAGGAATGGCGCAGGTCCCGCCCAGGACTCCAGGGAACAGGACATCCAAAACCCTCTGGCCCGTGAGGAGAGGAGTGTTGGCAAGGTATTTCTTGGCGACTGGCCTCGGAGTTCTCACGGGCCAAAGCTGCTTCATCGAGTACTTGGTCCTCTTGCCGTTGAACTCGACCTCGATGACCTCGTCATCCACAGTGTAGTTTCCCCTCTCCGCGATATACGTCACGTTTCCCATGGCTCCAGGGGCCAGCATAAGCTTGTGGTCGATGAGGGTGTTCTCGGGGCAAGTTCCGTAGATGTCGCCCCCGGTGACCCTGTCCCCGACCTGAACAGTTGGGTTGAACTCCCACTGCTTCACGGTGTCCAGGGCAGTCACGGCCACGCCCCTTGGGATGAAAACGTCGCCGGACATCTTGGCGATGTCCTTCAGCGGTCTCTGGATACCGTCGAAGATGTTGCCAAGGAGGCCGGGCCCGAGCTCCACGGAGAGAGGGGCGCCGGTCCTGTAGATGGGGTCCCCGACCGTAAGACCGGCAGTTTCCTCGTACACCTGGAGAAAGAAGGCGAGAGCTTGTCAGGACCGACACTGAAAGAGTGGGGCAGGAGGTTAGGGGTGTTACCGCGGCTCACCTGGATAGTGGCAGTGTCACCCTCCAACCGAATGATTTCTCCTATGAGCTTGTCCGCTCCGACCCTACAGAGCTCGTACATGGCCGCCCCAAACATATTCTCGCCGATGACGACAGGGCCGGACACCTTCAAGACCCTCCCCACCTCATGCTCCTTCAAGTCCCGCTCCATAGTTGCGTCTTTCTCTGTCTCTCTCTCTCTCTCTTTCGCTCTCTCAGTGCCCTGGATCGAGCTGCCCTCTGATCGCTGATCGACCCTTCCCTCCTCTCTACCGCCAACACGATCGCTTCCCTGTCTTTACCACGGCCCTTGCCGCCTCCCTCCGCTGGACACTCTTTTGCCAAGACCCTTCAAGTTAGGATCTTGGGAAACCCCACTCCAATTCCCGGGGGAATTTTGTTCAATTTTTCCGCTGCGGACTGATGAAAACTGATGAGCACGAAGTGGGGAGTGAGTGAGGACGGTCTCTTCGGTTGAATTTTACAAGCCGGCATCGCGCTTTAGGCCAGATAGTTGTAGATCTGGGCGTTCGAGGCATCGCGCTCCAGGTACTCCCTGTCGATGAGCGACTCAATCCGCTTCTTCAGGTCAGAGGGCTTGATAGGAAACCGCAACTGACTGTAGATCTCTGAGATGAGCAACGTGTGGCTCAGGGTCTTCCTGGACTTCATGATCCTCACGATAGCGGCGTCCACCTGGTACTGCCTGTCCTGGAACACCCTCTCCGTCGTGTTCTGGTTCTCCTCCTTAGTCTCCTTCAGCTGGATGTTGTTGATCCTTAGCCGGTAGAGCGGGGCGGTGAACTCGTAGTGGAATGCAAAGGTGTCCGTCGGGTTGACCTCCTTCGTCTTCGGTTCCTTGACCAGCACCCTCACCTTACCCAGCGACAGGCTCTGCAGAGTCCTCTTCAGCTCCTTGGGCTCTATCCCGGTGGCCTTCTCAATGTCCTCATACGTCAACTTGTCAGCGTCGTTGTACAGCATCAGCACAACGGTCTGGAACAGGGAGACGACGAGCTCCTTCGTGGCCTTCTTGAACTTGCACTTCACCACGCACAGCCCGAGCGAGTTCTGCCACATAAGCCTCCTCCCCGAGTGCTTGCTTAAATAATACTTGTTGAAGACCTCCTGGTAGTCCCTCAGCTCCGCGGGGAGGTTGGCCTCCACCGGAGGATAGGTGGGCCAGTACCCCGTTGTAAGAACGTTGACGTAGAGCTCCATGCCGTGCTTGAGCTTGCTCTGCACAGATGCGCTGTTCTTGAACCCAGCCATGATATCCCGGCTCGTGTCGACATCCTTGAACATTCCCTCAAGCTTGTTCGTGAACTGGGAGCCGCATTCCGTCTTGAACTTCCCGATGGTGCTCTTCTCAGCGTCGATGCTGCTGCTCTTCCCCAGCAGCAGCCTCTTCGCCAGGTCCTTCTTGTAAAAGGCCTCGAAGACGTCCTTGCCCGATATGTACCTGAAGATCACCAGGACAGAGTCCAGCACGTTCTCCAGCTCCTCCTCCCCGCCCCCCTTGTTTCCGCTCCTCAGCTTTGCGTCAATGTACTTTGCCACCAGCTCCGCCGGCCTGTTCTGCCTCAAGTTGATCGAGTACTCGAAGGCCTCCTTCAGGCTACTGTGGAAGCTCTCCTCGTCGTCGAAACACTCAAGGACGACCTTGTCGATCGCTGCCTTGAGGTCGATCAAGTTCTGAACCATCCTTGACCCGTTCTTGTCGTCCGTCACGTACTCCCCGGCCTTCTCCTTCACGTAGTTGCACAGAGCAGTCCTCACCAAATCCGACCCCCCGACCCTGAAGCACAGCTTGTATAGCCTCCTCAGGTCGACGAGCTTGAGCTGGTCCACGAACTTGTTGAACCCCTTGTCCAAAATCTCGTCCAGGTGCCTCTTCAGCAGGCAGTCCTCAACAATCTTCATCAGTGGGCTGTTGGTGAGCGCGTCCAGGAACTCCTTGCACTTTTCCTCCTCCTGCTCCAGCCTCCTCTCGCAGTGCACGAGGTAGTCGAGCACGCTGAGCTCCCGCATCTTGTCAGCGCCCTCCTTAGCGTAGAAAGATTTGGTCTCCTCGAGAAACTCGCCCTCAAAGTGTTTGGAGTACAAGCCGAGAAGGAGGAGCATCTTGACGAGAGACTTGAGGATCTTCCTGTCCACGGACTGATCGCCCCTCCTCTCCAGTGCGATCATCTCCACAAGGCCGCTCGACAGGGTCCTCTCCATGCCGGGGCTCTTCTCGATCTGCTGGCAGAAGAGTTGCAGGCCCATGTCGAAGATCGACTTGAGCTGCGCGTTCTGAAGCACGAAAGTCCGGTCCAGGTACAGAAAGATAGACCTGAAGAACCGAGAGCGCGTACGTGTCGAATCGATCGGGTCAGCAACGAGCGAGCGAGCGAGCGAGCGAGCGAGGGGCGGCGAGGAAACGGGGCCTTCGACGGGGAGTTGCGGACTGGAGGGTCTCACCTGATCGTCAGGAGTTGGTTGCAGTGCGTTTGCCACTCCTTCTCCAGCTCGGACAGGAAGGTCGACCCCTGATTTTGGCTAAGCTTGCCCAGAACCCTCGTGACCTGAGCCTCGCATTCGTTGACGAGGTTCTGGTACACGAACCCGGCCTTCTTGTGCAGGCAAAGGTCCTCTGCAGCGCGGTAGAGCTCCTCAAAGGAATACGCCACTTTCTCCTCCGCGAAGACCGCCTGGATCGACCTCTGAAGCTTGGCCCACGTCGTCTCCACGAAGTTCGCCGGCAGTTTCGGCTTCAGTTTTAGCGGCTTGATCTTAAGCTTCTTTGCCGGGCCGACCTGGCCTCCCCCCCGAGCGGCCATGTTGGCGCGCCCTCAAACCCCCTCTCGTGTGTGTCGTGGACGACGAGGACAGCGAGCGGAGACCTGTGTGGATGAAATTTTTAACTCGACACCAAGAATGCAGAGGGGGGGGGGGGTGGGGTGGGGAATAATATTTTAAGAGAAAACAGGAGGGGGGGGGGGGGGGGGGGGGGGGCGAGAGAAGAGCCCCAAGAGTTTCTCAAAGAAAGTACGGGTTTCACAGAATTTAACCGAGGGTGAGGAGGCACGAGGCGCTCCTGATTTTATAATACGAAAGGTACAACCGCGAACCCGCCTTCCTTCTACAGAAAGAGAGAGCTCACTCCTTCTCATCAGACTCGTCCTCGGAAGACTGCTCCGCCAGCCAGTTCAGGTAGGAGGTGCAGTCCGAGATGGCTTTGAGCTTTCCCGGCGTCTCGTCCTTATTGTCGTCCCTCCACTTGGTGAAGGATTCCTCGCTCAGGACATCTGAATCATAAAAGTCTGTCAGGAGCCTGGTCATCAGGCCCTTTGGCGCGCCCAGGTTGTGGTGCACCAGCTGCAAGGCCAGCAGACAGTCAAACTCGACGGCAAGACCGCCCTTGCCCAACGCCTTCTGGAAGAGCTTGAACAGACCGTTCTTCGGGTTCACGATCACGTCGAGCTCCTTCTCCAGGTCGACCTCCGGGTTGATCTTGGAGGTGGATGCATCCTTGGGGTCCGCAATGGCGCGCCTGAGGACCTCAGCAAGCGTGGAGCACGCAAGCTTCGGGTTTGCTCCCGCGACGCCAGCGAGGTTCCGGTCGTACCACTCGGAGAGGTCGGCCCCGCCCTGCAGGGCCTGGGTGGCCTCGCTCACAAAGGCAGGCCCAGCGAAGATGGCCTTGCACCCGTGCCTCTCGATCTTCTTCTCCTCGAAAGGTTTCAGCTTGATCCCAGCCTTGGCAAACTCAGCCTGCACGTCCTTTAGCTGCCAGGGCGCGGCGTCCTGCAGTACCAGGCTTTTGTGCAGGTGCAGCGCAAAGTCCTGGTATACCTCAGTGTCATCGAACAGGTTCTCCACCTTGTCCCCGGTGAAGTCCTCAAAGGCCTTTGAGAGCGGCTTGCCGAGGACGTCGATCGAGGCACGCTTGGCAGCCACGAGGTCAGCCATGATCTGCGCAACGATAGACGGGGCCTTGGGCACGTCGATCTCCAAGTCTTCTAATGTACAGATGATTTGCACCAGCCCCGAGTTGAAGTCATCCTTGGTAAACAGCCCAGCCGAGCCGAGCTCCTTGATGAGCTTCCTAAAGTTGTCCACAGACCTCTTCTTCCCCTCAAGCAGGTCCGTGAGCCAGTACTTGAGGACAATGCCGAGTTTGGCATTCTTCTCCTTGAGCTCCTTGATGCACTCGGCGACCTCCTTGTAGTCGTACAGGCTGTGGAACTCCTCGATGATTCCCTTGGCCTTCTTGGTGGTCTCCTCCTCTGACATGGCTGGCTTTGAGGGACTGGGCTTCTCCGCAGCAGCCTGCTTGGCAGGAGACGACTCCGCACCAGCCCTACCAGGCTTGCCGGGCCGATCCCCTTGATCTCTCATCCCCTTCCCCAACATGCCGCCCTTGCCTCCCCTGGCACCACCAGCCGGCGAGGTGCTCGGCCTGCCATCGCGGCCCTTGGGCCTCAGCAGGTTGGCAGGGGCCAGCCTAGTCGGCATGGCGCCCGCCCTGCCGCTAAGGCCAGACTGAGGCCTCTTCGAGTACTCCACAAAGCCGTCGTCGTGCAGCAGGTTGTCCCTGCCCCTGCGGCCGTAGTCCTGGCCGCGGCCGTAGTCCTGCCCCCTGTCTCCCCTCCTTCCGCCGCCCCGGTTACCCCGGCCTCCAGGGGCCATGGCCTGCATGGCGTCCTTGTGGACCTCAGACAGCAGCTTGGGGCCCTCCACCTTCCTCCTCAGCCTCCACGAGTTGTACCTAAGGTCGATGACGTCCTGCACCATGAACCTGATCCTCGATTCCAGATTTTTGTTCTTCGCGAGCTGTTCCAGCCTCCTAAAGTACTCATCAATCATCTTCTTGCTCTTGGGCTGGTCGATCTGCCCTCCGATGGTCGTCATCAGCTTGCACAGGCACTCCACGGACTCCTGCTCTGGGTTCTCGATGTCCTTGAGCTGCTCCACGATGCACTTGTGCATGATCTTCTCGGTGAGCATCTGGTGCATGTACAGCTGGCCGATGAAGATGACATTGCCTTGCATCCTCCTCCTAGCCTGGAGCTCCTCATCTTGGATGTCCTTAATCTTCTTCTTCTTGAGCTTGTCGAACTCCTTCTCAGTCTTGGCGGCCAACAGAGGGTCTGCAGGAGCCTTGGGGGCCTCCTTGGCCTTGGCGGCCTCCCCCTCCCCGGCAGCGGCGGCGTCCTCGCCCTCCTTGGACGTGGACTCCTCCTCCTTCTTGTCTTCCGCTGCCTTCTTGGCGGCCTCCTCGGCGGCCTTGGGGTCGAAGGTCCGCTTCTCGACCTCAGCGAGCTCGGCCCTCGTCTTCTTGACGGACATGTCTCCCCTCTCGAACTCCTCCTGACACTTGTTCAGCAGGACCCTCCTGAAGGTCACCTTCTTGCCCTCAGACTCGAACTCGGGGAGCTGATCCCTCAGGGACTGGCACAGCTGTGCATACAACTCGCAGAACGTGGGCTCCGTCAAGGACTTGTCGAAGATCTGGTCGATCAGCCCGACCAGGCTCTTCTCCTGGTCGAACTTGATGTCGATCACCTTGAGCACGAGCTTGTCGAAGTTCTGGGGAGTCAGCTTGTTCAGCACGGCCTTGATCTCCTTCTGCTTCTTCTCCTCCTCTGGGTCCTCCGACTTGAGCTGGCCAACCACGAACTTGTTTTCCGTCTTGTGCAGCTCCACCTTTGGCCCAGAATACATATCCCAGTTGTTACCGCCCCTGAAATTGTGGCCACCCTTCCCATGGTGCCCGCCCCCGTGGCGCATGCCAGGGGCGCCTCCCCTCTTACCCCTGCCGGGCATGAGGCCCTGGAGGCCGCCCATACCACCCCCGTGGTGCTTGCCGCCCCTCCTCCTGGACCACTCCTCTCCGCCCTCAGAGCCCTGCCTCCTGTGGTGCATGGGCGAGCCGGGGGGGCCGCGGTGGTGACTGTTGAACCCGTGGCCAAAGCCAGGGCCGCTCGACTGCCCGTGGATCGTGGCCTCAGACTTCTCCAGGCCCTCGGGCTCCTTCGTGAACTTGGACCTGAATGCGAGCAAGAACTCCTTGGAGTACTTGTAGGGCGGGCCCTCCGCGCCCTCCTCGGGCAGAGAGAGCTCCTCCTCCACAGCTTCCACGGCCGCCGCCTCCGTCTTCTCCTCCTCCTTCTCCTCCTTCTCCTCCTTCTCCTCCTTCTTCTCGGGAGCGGGCTCAGCCACCTGGACCTGGGCCTGGGCCGCCCTTGCCTTGACGACAAAGGGAGCCGGCTTCTCCGCGGCCGGGACAGGGGCAGGCGCTGCTGACTTTGGTGCCTCCTTTGCAACCTCTGCGAGAGACCCCTTCTTGGGCTCCTCGATCACGATGGGCTTCCTGGCCGGCGCTGGCTCCTCCGGCTTCACCACGTCCTTGATCTCGATAGGCTTCTTCTCCACCGACTCCCTGCGCACAACCGGCACCGAGGGCTTTGCCTCCGCGGCGGCGGATGGGGAGTCCTTGGCGTCCTCCGGCTTGGCCTCGGCCTTGGCGGCCGCCGCCTTCTTCTCTGGCGACACGATCTGGACCTCCGTCTTGGTCTCCGGGTCAATGATGGCGATGGCCTTCGTCTTGCGCCTTGCTCTGTCCGCCATGATGGCTGCCAGCGCGGCTGAGCCCCCACCTGGGGCACCCTGAGGGGCCCCCGGGCCTCCCATTGGCCCCATGGCCTGGGACATCTGGGGCGGGATCCTCGGCATGCCCCCTGGGATTGGGATCTGCCCCGCCGCCTGCGCGGCCTGCGCAGCCTGCGCGGCCTGCTGGGCGGCCTGGAGCTGCACCTGCGGAGGCACCCCCCTCTGGTCGAGCTGCATCTGGCTCATCATCTGCTGCATCCTGTTCATACTCATCGGGTTCATCGGCATCTGCTGCTGCCCTGGCACGGCCTGCTGCGCCGCCTGCTGGGCGGCGACCTGCTGCATGTGGAAGGCCATCTGAGGGGACCGGAACTGAGGAGGGATGTTCACGCCTCCTGGAAAGCCCCCCTGGACCCCGCCGGCCTCGGCCTGCTGCCTGGCGTTCGCCTGGGCCTGGGCCGCCGCGAGGAAGGCCGCGTTCATCGACGGAGGGTACCCGCCGACGTGGTGCGGTGGGGTCACGATCGAGGGGACCTGCTGCTGGCCCTGGCCCTGAGGGCCGGGCGTAGCGGCCACCGGCTTTTGGCCGGCGGGACCACCCGCGGGGCCCTTGGGCTGGGCCGGGCTGCCGTCCTTCCCGGCGATCGGCGACGCCCCGTCCTTGCCGCCCGCGGCCTTGGGGTCCCTTGGCGGCTGCTGCTGCTGCTGCGTCATGCCCAAGAAGTTGGGGGTGATGGTGCCAAACTGCAGGGGGACTCCGCCCTTGGCCCCACCCCCGTTGCCTCCCTTGCCGTCGTGGCCCTTGCGCCCCCCGTGCTGGTTAGGGTTTCCACCGTTCGCCTGCTGGTGTCCGGTGGGCTTCAGGCCCGGCGGCCCGCTCGCGACCAGGGCCTGGAGCATCGAAGGCTTTTGGTTCGCCCCACCCGCTCCGGCGCCCGCGCCGTCTCCCCCGACGGGCGCGTTCGAGGAGTTGGGGTTGGAACCCCAGGTCCTCCCACCCCTTCCGCCCCTTCCGCGGCCCCTGCCCCTGTCTCCGCCCGGGACACCTCCGACGCCCCCGTCCTGGGAGGCCCCATGTCCCCCCCACTTGTTCCCGCCGCGCCCTCCTCCTCCCCTGCTCGCCGCCTCGCGCTCTCCTCCCCTTCCCCTCGCCATGCCAGAACAAACAAACGTACGTTACCGGCTTACGGCTTACGGCTCTGGCCGTCCAAGACTGTCGTAACTCTCCTCGATCACGGAGACACTGCTTTTCCTGATTCCTTTCTAGAGGAAAGGAAATCGGCTCTTCAGAAAAGACGCGAAAAGGTCAAAAGGAACGAGAAACGCGCGCAACGGTTTCACTGCACCGCGCTGCCCGAGGCCGCTGCGACGGACCCTCTGGTCCCCTTGCTCGTCGCCTCGACCTGCGTCTTCTGATCCTTTCACTGAACTGGGACTGACCGATCTTTTTTTTTTTGTTCAGGTTGGTTGCCTCCCGCCGCCCCGGGCATCACCACGACGCGATCGGCGATCGGGGGAACGCAAAAAAATGAAAAAAAAAAAAAAATGAATCGAGAACTCAACACCTTAAAATAGATGCATTTAGCACTCGGGAGCGAGAGAAGGAGGGCGGCTGGGGTGTTTGAGAAATGTTGGACAAGTTTTCTGGAAAAGCCTCCCACCAGGTCACGGAGGGAGAAAGGCAATTCACGCCGCGACGAAGACGAGAGAGCAATCGAGACCGAAAACGCGGTCGCCGCGCTCTGGAGAGCGAGGGAGAGTGGGCGAAGATCCCGGGGGCGTTGCTGCAGCGCGCAGACCCCATTGCCACGAAGAGGATGTAGAAAAAAAGAGTATGCAACAAAATATAAAGATAAAAGAGCCCCGCGCGCGTCGTTCTCCTGTGGGGAGAGAGGTCTTCCCCTCGCCGAGACCGCCACGTGGCGGACGACGCGGGAAAGGAGGGACCACCAACACGAGGTGGCCACTCGCCGGCACACCACTACACCTTGATCTGGTTGGTCTTCATCACTTTGATCAGCCACTGCACTCCCTCCCTGACCCCGAACCCCTCGAAGGCGCTGCCCCCCGCCACGTGGTGGATGCTGTGGTTCTCAAAGAGCCCCCTGTCCATGATCCTGGACCCGAGCGCCTCTGTGGAGGAGCCGCCCCGGGCTTGGTCCTGCTTGTTCGCGAAGACCAGCACGGGCACACCGACCAGGTCGTTGTTCGACAGACATTCCTCGAGAACCTCGAGGCTCTCCGCGATCCGAGCCTCCTCAAAGCAGTCCACCACGAAGAGGATGGAGTCCGCCTCCCTGTAGTACTTGTCCCAAATGCTGCGAAGGCCGGCTTGGCCGCCCAGATCCCAGAACACGAGACGGCACGCCGGGTCCTCCACCCGCGCGATGTTCAGGCCGACGGTGGGGAGGATCGCGCTCGGCCTCAGCGACGCCGAGATCTTGTAGTCCACCTTGATCCTCTCCAGCAGGGTCGTCTTACCGACCGAGTCGATGCCTAGGATTAGCACTCGGTACTCTACCCTCTCGAAGACTTTTTGCCAAAAACCGTACAGCAAGGAAAACATCTCGAGGCGGTCGACAGCCCCCACCCCCCACCCCCCACCCCGGGTCGACGCCGGTGTCGATCCCCCGCGGGCTCGCCGTGCCGCGCGAGGTCGGCCACCCCGGACACCACCCCCGCTGGCGCCAGACGCTCTCTTCTCCCACCTGGGCGCGAGGTCCCACCTGCGGCGTCGTTCACGCTTCGGCCTGCCTGCAGCGGGGCAAAGCCGATGCGCTCGAGCGGCGCTCGACGACGGGCAACCCGACCCGACCAGGTCCCTGCGGCTAGAGCCCGAGGCCTCCCGCTCCGCTGCACCCGTCCGCGCTCGCTAGCGCTCTTCCGTCCCGCGAAAAACCAAGTCGAGTGTTTTTTTTTTCTGGGAAATGTTGCGGGAAATGTTGCGCGCGAGCCCTGATTCTGAGTTTGAAATCGCCTTTGACCGGCGCGTAGAATTTCAATAGAATTTCCAGCTCTCGTCGATCGAAAATCGTAAAGCTGGTGAGGTGCGCAGCGAGTTGGCAAGGCACTGGTCGTGTCGCCCGGAGAGCTCTTCAAGCAGGAGAGAAGGACGGGCGGGGGGGCAGAGCCTAGGGGGGCTAGGCCACGACCATGGTGGTCGAGACCATCGACTTCGGGACGGACCCGAGGGTCGCCTGGATCTTGCAGAAGACCCAGTTTTGCTTGAGCCGCCCGGTCCGTGCGAAGGACCTCTCTGAAGACTCGGAGCGGGCGCTCTCCGACTTCCTGAACGCGTCCACGAAGACGGGTTCGAGCCAGAGCAACAACTTGGTGATCTATGTCGCCAAGGGCAGCAATGCAGGAGATGCGGAGGCCGTTCCAGGGGCGGCCAAGAACGGAGGCGGGCCGCCCGAGCCCGCCGCGGAGCACTCTGCGTCCTTTGAGGAAATTGACGGGGAGGAGTTCGAGAAGAAGGAGAAGGAGGAGGCCGCGGTGAGCGGTGAGAGCGGCGAGGAGAAGGATGGCGAGGGCGCCGAGGCCTCCTCCGGGGAGAACGCCGAGGGCGCGGACGACAAGCCAGCCGACCGGGCCGACGGGGAGGAGGGTAGCGTGGGGGAGGAGGACAAGTCCGCGGAGAACAAGTCCTCTGAGGAAGAGGGGGCCCACTCCGCGGAGGAGGAGGTCCCCGCCGCCGGGCCCGCCGACGACGAGGGCGCGGATGCCCACAGGCCCGCTCCAAAGGCCGCCGGAAAGAGGAACGTGTTGACTTGCGTGTTGCTCCAGGACTTCACCGAGACTGTCTTTCAGGACAACTGCTGCTACTTTCTCAACACGTCGCAGGACAAGATCGACATGCAGAGCGTGGACACGAACGTGGAGTACGGGTACCTCCCGGCGGGCTCCTCGCTTCTTTCCCTGTCCCAGATGCTGAGCTGCATCTACATGCCGGTCATCCAGAACGCCATCAGCACCAAGGGGTCGAGCCTGCTGGCCCAGGGGACCAGCCAGGACAGCGCCAACCACGAGCTGCTGAGCGCGCTGGCGAGGTTCTCTTCTCAGGTCGACCACACGGTGCAGCAGCTCCTGGGAGACATCCACCTGAACATTCCCAGTGTTCCTGACAAGCAGCTTGATGTCGCGTTGGACGAGTACGATGATGAGCTGGTGCCAAGGCTCGAGTCTTGCATTGGGGAGTGGAGCACAGTGGTCAAGAGCGCCACCCAGAGGGACCAGGACAAGGTGCCCATGGGGTCGGGGCCCCTCGCTGAGATCGAGTACTGGCGCGAGAGAAACGCCACCCTGTCCTCTTTGTACGAGCAGCTAAACCTGCCCAAGACGCAGAAGATGGTCTCCGTGGTCGAGAAGTTCAGTGGGGACTCCAACATCGTGATGTCGTTCAAGACGCACACTGCCGAGCTCGGCAAGGTGTACGTGGAGGCCAAGGACAACGTGAAGTTCCTGGCCACCTTGGAGAGGCACTTCAAGTGCCTGGCCAATGGCACCTTGCTGCAGATTCTGGACACGCTCACGCCAATGACGAACGCGCTGAGGACGGTCTGGGTGATCAGCAGGCACTACAGCGACGACAACAAGATGGGAAACCTGATGGAGAAGATCGCCAACCAGATCGCTGACCGCGTGGAGAGCGAGATCAACGTCAGGAACCTGTTCAAGAAGCCAGCGATGATCGCCCTGCAGGAGATCGAGCTCTCCAAGTCCGTGCTGGACAGTTGGCAGCAGGTCTACCTACAGGTGAGGGAGAAGATCGAGGTCAGCGGTAGGGACGCCAGGTGGGAGTTCGACAGAAAGAAGCTCTTCTCAAGGACCTCTTATGTCTCCGAGGTCTGTGGAGACCTCAAGCACGTTGTCGAGGTCGTGGATGAGTTCCACAAGTTCCTTGGGCCCGAGCTCAAGGCTGTGACGGGCGATGCCCAGGCCATCGACGAAGTCACCAGCAAGGTCCACATGATGATCAAACCCCTGGAGACAATCGACTTTAACGTCTTCGACAGGTTCTGCATGTCTCAGTGGAAGAACATGTTTGCCAAGTTCCTCTCTGACAAGGAGCACATTGAGCAGGCCACCAAGACCTTCATTGACTCGTCGTTCAAGAAGCTGAGGAGCGCGGAGGGAGCCGTGGACCTGCTGAAGAACTTTCAGAACATTAGGGGCCAGGGCACCATCAACAAGCAGATGACCCAGAAGGTTACAGACATCATGGACCAGTTCGCCAGGGAGATCACCCTGTCGAGGTCGATGTTCAACAAGAACCTGAGGGACCCCCCGGTGTCCAGAAATCAGCCCCCGGTGTCCGGCGCCATCCAGTGGAGCCGGTCCCTCTTCAAGAGGGTCAGGAACACGATGCTTACGCTCAACCAGGTAGACAAGTCTCTTATCGAGCAGAGCAAGAACCACGAGGTGCAGCAGCTGTACATCTCCTTCGCCAAGGCGGTGATGCACTACGAGAACGAGCTCTTCCAGAGGTGGAGCGAGTCCGTGGAGGCCTCCGCGATGCATAACTTGAAGCAGACCATCCTGAGGAAGGACTCTGACGGCAATGTGTTTGTCAACTTCCACCCGGACCTGAGGAGGCTGATCAGCGAGACGAGGTACCTGGACAGGATGGGGTTCACCATCCCGGAGACGGCGCTCAACATCGCGCTCCAGGAGGAGAAATACCACGCCTATGTCGAGGGCATCAATGCCATGCTCAAGGCGTACACACAGATCAGATCTTCACTGACAAAGGTCGAAAACGAGCTCCTGAGGGAGAGGCTGGCCTCTCTGGACCAGGTCCTGACGCCAGGGTTCCGCAGCTTGAACTGGAACTCCCTCGGAATTCCGGACTTTTTGACGCTTTGCAACAAGGCCATGAACGAGTTCAACTCGCTGCTTCACCAGGTCCACAAGAACTCGTCCATCATCGAGGGCGTGGTGAACTCCATCGAAGAGCAGGACCTAATCTCGGAAGAGATATTCGGCCAGGCCAAGGAGAAAATCGATCTCCAGGAGTTCTACGAGCTGGTGGAGAGGCACAGGCTCACCATCATCGACGAGCTTGTGCGCAAGTATAAGACCATCCCACCCCTGCTGGGCAAGGTGGAAGAGGCCATCGCGGGAACAAACACGGGGAGGTCCGACCAGCTGGCCAGCTACTACCTGCACTGGGAGAGGGCCATCTTCAATGCGCTCACCAAGATGACCCTCAAGTCCCTGGTGTCTTTCCAGAAGATTCTGAACAAGTCCATCCAGAGCTCCATGGAGAAAGACCCTTACAAGACGGGCCCCCAGCCTCTCTTCAAGATCATTGCCATCCTCGTGCAGCCGGAGATCGTGATCCACCCGCCCATGGTGGATGTCTCAAAGCTCCTGGGCAAGCTTGTCAACAACCTCGCCCGGTGTAGCAAGGCCTTCACAAGGTGGATGCACAACACTTGCATGGAGACTCCTCCCCAGTACCCCTCTGGGTCCGAGGACGAGGAGCCCGTCGTGTTCTCGTACAACCTGGACATCAGCAAGAACCACGAGGTGAACAAGCTGATCTCCACCATCAACGACACCATCTCCAACTCTGTCTCCCAGGTGACCAGATACATCGAGAGCTGGCGCAAGCACCAGCACATCTGGAAGCTGGACAAGAACAACGTGTTGGACAAGTTCGTGTCCAAGAATCCCGTCACCCTCGACTTTGACAAGAAGCTTGAGGAGTACTGCAAGACGGCGGAGGTCATCAAGCAGGAGCCAAAGGTCGCCCAATGCGCCTTCATCCAGGTCTCGTGCGACCTGCTGGCCGACTCGATCATTAAGGAGGCCGAGAACTGGGTCAAGGCCACGATCAACACGATGACGGACATAGACAAGAAGAGGATCGACGAGATCGGGAAGTACATTGAGGACATGAACGCCAAGCTCGAGGAGACCCCCACGAAGCTGGACGACCTCAAAGAAATGCTCAGCGACATCAGTACCATCATCAGCTCCTCGCTGCAGATGGAGCTCGACATCCTGGGCCTCGAGGAGAGGTACAGGACCAGGATGCTGAACGCCCCGACGAAGAAGGTATTCGATGAAGGAGTCGCGAGCGTCGAGATTGACCACGAAGGCTGCAACGTGAAGAACGGGGACCCGTCCTATCTGCGCCCAGCGTGGTTCAAGCTCGTGGACAAGGCCGTCGATGTGGACGAGAAGCTCGAGGGCGTGAAGGAGGAGTTCACGGAAATCACCAAGGAGCAGGTCAAGGAGTTTGCAACCACAGGGGAGAAGTTCTTGGGCGAGCTCAAGGACAAGTATCCAGGAGATCCCACCATCGACCTGGACGAGGGGCTCAGGCTGATGGAGGAGTACAAGCAGAAGCTGTCCGACATGACCGGGGAGAAGGACCAGCTTGCCTTTGCTGAGAAGCTCTTCGACCTGCCCATCACGTCTTACCCCGACCTGAACTCTGCGGAGCTGGAGATCAAGAATTTGGATCAGGTGTACCAGCTCTATGAGAACCACAAGAAGAGGGTCGGTGGGTTCAGTTCCATGCTGTGGTCTGAGCTGGACATCGACAGGGTGCTCGCCAGCACTGAGGAGACCATCCATCAGACCAAGGTCATGTCCAAGAAGATCGGTGGTCTGCCCATCTTCAGGGTGGTGGAGCAGAACATCCAGTCCTTCCAGAGCTCCTTGCCACTGATTCAGAACCTCAAGAACGATGCACTGAGGCAGAGGCACTGGGAGCAGCTCATGAAGATGACCGGCAAGACCTTTGACATGGACCCCAAGACCTTCACCTTGGAGAACCTGTTCTCCATGGAGCTGCACAACTTTGCAGACCAGATCTCAGAGATCACCAATGCAGCCACGAAGGAGCTCACAATCGAGTCGGAGCTCAAGAAGGTCGGCGATGTGTGGAAGGATCAAAAGTTCACCCTCGCCAAGTACATGAAGAATGGCGAGGAGAGGGGCTGGGTTCTGAGGGCGACAGAGGAGATCATCCTGCTGCTGGAGGACATGAGCCTCAACCTGCAGTCCATGATGGCAAGCAAGTTCGTCAGGCCTTTCCTGGACGACGTCAGCTTCTGGGAGAAGCGGCTGAGTCTGATCGGCGAGGCCATCGAGGTGTGGATGGTCGTCCAGAGGAAGTGGATGTACCTGGAGAGCATTTTTGTTGGGTCGGACGACATCAGGCTCCAGCTGCCACAGGAGGCCAAGCGGTTTGATGGCATCGACAAGACGTGGAAGAAGATCATGTCGGACACCGCCAAGAACACGAATGTGCTTGACGCGTGCTCCGTCGAGGGAAGGCTCAAGGCCCTGCAGGACCTTTCCGAGCAGCTTGAGACTTGCCAGAAGTGCCTGAGCGAGTACCTTGACACCAAGCGTAACGCCTTCCCCAGATTCTTCTTCATCAGTGACGACGAACTCCTCTCCATCTTGGGTACCTCGGACCCCAGCTCGGTCCAGGAGCACATGCTCAAGCTGTTTGACAACTGTGCCAAGCTCAATTTCGGGAGGGGCAACAAGAATGTGGTCGGCATGACCTCCTCTGAGGGGGAGAAGTTCGACTTCAGGACTGTGGTCCAGGCAGAGGGCGCCGTAGAGGTGTGGATGGACTCTGTGGAGACCCAGATGAAGGAGTCCCTGTGCGAGATCGCCAAGGAGTCTGTCTTCTTCTACGCGGAAACCAAGAGGACCAAGTGGATCAAGGACAACCTGGGAATGATGACCCTGCTGGGCAGTCAGGTCTGGTGGACCTGGGAGGTCGAGGACGTCTTCAACCGCGTCAGGGACGGCAACAAGTACGCCATGAAGACTTTTCCGGAAAACTCACCAAGCAGCTTGTCGACCTCACCGGAATGGTCCGGTCCGACCTCACCAAGGAAGAGAGGAAGAAGGTGAACCAGCTGATCATTATCGACGTGCACGCCAGGGACATCATCGACGTCTTCATCAGGGACTCTGTGCTGGACGTCAGGGAGTTTGCCTGGGAGAGCCAGCTCCGGTTCAACTGGGACAGGAAGATCGATGATGTGGTCATCAGGCAGTGCACGGGAGAGTTCAGGTATGGGTACGAGTACATGGGCCTCAATGGAAGGCTCGTGATCACCGCCCTGACCGACAGGTGCTACATGACCATCACCACGGCCCTGACCTACAGGCTCGGCGGCGCCCCCGCCGGCCCCGCAGGAACCGGAAAGACGGAGACGGTGAAGGACCTCGCAAAGGGAATGGCCCTGCTCTGCGTGGTGTTCAACTGCGGAGAGGGTCTGGACTACAAGGCCATGGGAAGCATCTTCAGCGGTCTCGTGCAGTGTGGAGCTTGGGGTTGCTTCGACGAGTTTAACAGAATTGACGCTGAGGTGCTCAGTGTGGTGTCGAGCCAGATCAAGCAGATCCAGGAGGCCCTGAAGAACGACCTCACGAGGTTCCAGTTCGAAGGAAAGGAGATCTCCTGCGACAGTAGGACGGGAATCTTCATCACCATGAACCCCGGATATGCCGGGCGTACTGAGCTCCCTGATAACCTCAAGGCCCTCTTCAGGCCTGTCACGATGATTGTGCCAGACTTGCAGCAGATTTGCGAGATCATGCTCTTCTCCGAGGGTTTTGACACCGCCAAGGTGCTCGCTAAGAAGATGACCGTGCTTTACAAGCTCGCCAAGGAGCAGCTCAGTAAGCAGCACCACTACGACTTCGGCCTGCGCGCCCTCAAGTCAGTGCTGGTCATGGCCGGATCCCTGAAGCGTGGCTCGCCGGACCTGGACGAGCAGCTGGTGCTCATGCGCGCCCTGCGTGACATGAACCTGCCAAAGTTTGTATTTGACGACGTCCCGCTCTTCTTGGGCCTCATCGGGGACCTCTTCCCCGGAATGGACTGCCCTCGCGTCCGGTACCCCGAGTTCAACGATGTCGTTGAGAATGACCTCAAGGAGCACGGCTACCAGGTCCTCACTGCGGCGAGCGAACAGGTCGACAAGGTCATCCAGCTTTACGAGATCATGATGACCAGGCACACGACCATGGTGGTCGGAGAGACAGGTGGAGGAAAGTCCGTCATCATCAACACCCTGGCGAGGTCCCAGACCAAGCTGGGCAAGAAGACGACCTTGAACATCGTGAATCCCAAGGCCCAGAGCGTCGCGGAGCTCTACGGTGTCCTCGACCCCGACACGAGGGACTGGACGGATGGGCTGCTGTCTAATCTCTTCAGAGAGATGAACAAGCCCCTGACCCAAGGGAAGGACGAGGCGAGGTATGTCGTCTTTGATGGAGATGTCGATGCCGTTTGGGTGGAGAACATGAACAGTGTCATGGACGACAACAAGCTGCTCACGCTGCCCAACGGAGAGAGGATCCGCCTGCAGCCCTGGTGCAAGCTCCTCTTTGAGGTCTTCGACCTTCAGTACGCCTCTCCTGCCACTATCTCAAGGTGCGGCATGGTTTACGTCGACCCGAGGAACCTCGGGTACTGGCCCTACTTGAAGACCTGGATCAACATGGCACCGTACCTGGAGAACGAGGAGCACAGGGGTCTGATGATGAACTTGCTGGAAAAGTACGTGGACCCACTCATCTCGTTCATCTTTGATGGAATCGAGCCAAAGGCAGAGGGTGACGAGGAGGATGTCATTGTGGCCAGGCCCAAGCTCACTACGCCCAGGACCAACCTCAACGTGGTGCAGCAGCTTACCAACCTCATCGACTCTCTCTTCCACGAGAGCATGGAGGGCGAGGAGAGCGATGTGAAGGCTGACGACAAGGGGTCTGCCGCTATCTTGGGAGACCTGCAGGTTCTCGAGTCCCTGTTCCTGACTTGCCTGACTTGGTCGTTTGGAGCCTCCATGCCAAGGTCCACTGCGGCTGACGAGAGGAGCCGCTTTGACTCCATCGTCAAGAAGGTGGCAGGCCTGCAATCTTCGGACCAGCCCGTCGTGCCTTGCTCGCAGGTCCCATCCCAGACGCTCTACGATTACTTCTTCGACGTGAAGAAGAAGAGCTGGGTGTCTTGGAAATCCCTCGTTCCCGAGTACGACAGCACGGAGGATGTCAAGTTCTCCAAGGTCCTCATCCCGACCGTGGACACCGTCAGATCGACCTGGCTCCTCAGCATTACCATGGGCCAGGGCAAGTCCTGCCTCTTCGTGGGAGAGCCGGGAACCGCCAAGAGTGTCACCATCGCCGGCTACCTTACCAGCATGGACTCGAGCTCGAACATTGTGCTCAACATGAACTTCAGCAGCAGGACCTCCTCAATGGACGTCCAGCGTGCCGTGGAGGACTGCGTGGAGAAGAGGACCAAGGACACCTATGGTCCTCCGATGGGAAAGAAGCTGACCATCTTCCTGGATGACATGAACATGCCACGCGTCGATACGTACGGCACGCAGCAGCCCATCGCGCTGCTGAAGATGCTGATTGACCGGAGGGGCCTGTACGACAGGGGCAAGGAGCTGAACTGGAAGAACATCAGGGACCTCAAGTTCGTGGGCGCCATGGGACCTCCAGGAGGAGCCAGGAACCCCGTGGACCCACGCTACATCTCCCTGTTCAACGTCTTTGAGATCGAGTTCCCGAGCCAGGACTCTCTGGAGAGGATCTACGAGAACATTCTCAGCAAGCAGCTCGCGACGATTGACGCCGAGCTCCTGCCTTGGTCGAAAAAGTTCACCGGCATGACCCTTGAGCTTTACTCCACCATCGTGGAGAAGCTGCCTCCCACCCCAAAGAGGTTCCACTACGTGTTCAACCTGCGCGATCTGAGCCGGATCTACCAAGGTCTCTTGCTCAGCACCCCAGACAAGTTCCCCTCGGCTTCCGAGCTCATGAGGCTGTGGAGGAACGAGGCCCTTCGCGTGCTGCACGACAGGCTCATTAGTGATGACGATAGACAGCTGGTGACCAGCAAGATTGAGGAGCTCGTCCAGACCAACTCGGGCGGAATCAACGTCGAGAAGGTTCTGGCCACCCCGATCCTCCTTGGAGACTTCAGGAACGTCCCAAAAGACGTGGACGAGGACGAGGAGGAGGGTGAGGAGAAGGAGGAGGTTGTGGTGCCCAGGATCTACGAGGACCTCGAGAGCTTTGAGAACATCAAGACCATCTTTGAGAAGCTCCTCGTGGAGTACAACGAGCAGCCCTCAAACAAGGGCTCCAAGATGAGGCTCGTCTTCTTCGAGGACGCCCTGGAGCACCTCACGAGGATTATGAGGACCATCAGGCTGTCGCAGGGGCACATGCTCCTGGTCGGTGTGTCCGGGTCAGGAAAGCAGAGCCTCGCCACCCTCGCCGCCTACGCCGCCGGTTGCGACACCTTCTCCATCACTCTGACCCGCGGGTACGATGAGAACATGTTCAGGGAGGACCTGAAGAAGCTCTACGGAATCCTGCAGAATAAGCCTTGTGTCTTCCTCTTCACGGACTCTAACGTCGTGGACGAGGGCTTCCTGGAGCTGATCAACAACATGCTCACCTCGGGAATGGTGCCGGCGCTCTATGCCGACGATGAGAAGGATGCCATCATCCGGTCCATTAGGGACGAGGTCACTGCGGCGGGACACTTGGACACCAAGGAGGGATGCTGGGCCTACTACACGGAGAAGTGCAAGGAGAACCTGCACATCGTGCTGGCCATGTCCCCCGTCGGGGACACCCTCAGGACAAGGTGCAGGAACTTTCCAGGTATGGTGAACAATGCGGTGATCGATTGGTTCGAGCCCTGGCCAGCTGAGGCCCTCCGCAGCGTCGCAAGCGTCTTCCTTGCCAGCGAGGACATCTCGGACGAGAAGAAGGAGCAGATAGTGGAGCACATGGTCTTTGTGCACCAGAGCGTGAGGACCAAGTCGGCGCAGTTTGCCGAGGAGCTCAGGAGGAACAACTACGTCACCCCAAAGAACTACCTGGACTTCATCGCTACGTACAGGAAGCTCCTCGGGGACAACCGCCAGAGCATCGGCGAGCTTGCCGACCGCCTGAACGGTGGGCTTCAGAAGCTCATCCAGGCGGCGTCCGAGGTTGACGCTATGCAGGTTGACCTTACCGAGGCCAAGCAGGTCGTGGACAAGGCCACCAAGGAGTGAAACGAGCTCCTGGGCGTCATCAGCGTGAGCACCGAGGAGGTGGAGACCAAGCAGCAGGTCGCAGTGGCCAAGGAGGAGGAGCTCAAGATCTCCAGCGAGAAGATCGCCATCGAGAAGCAGGAGGCTGAGGAGGCCCTTGAGGAGGCCATCCCTGCGCTGGAGGAGGCCGCCGCCGCCCTGAACAACCTCAAGAAAGAGGATATCACGGAGATCAGGTACTTTGCCAACCCACACATCCTCGTGCAGCAGGTGTGTGAGTGTGTTGTCATCCTGAGAGGATTCAAGGACGTGTCTTGGAAGGGAGCCAAGGCCATGATGGCCGACCCAAGATTCTTGGCCAGCCTGATCGAGTTTGACAAGGACGGAATCACGGACAGGCAGGTCAGGTCCGTCCTGTCTTACATGAAGAACGAGAAGTTCAACCCAGACGAGGTCATGCAGATCTCCACCGCCGGAGCCGGGCTGCTCAAGTGGGTATACGCCATGATCAACTACAACTCTGTCGCCAAGGAGGTTAACCCGAAGCGCCAGAAGGTGAACGAGGCCGAGAAGTCCTTGAGGATGGCCACTAAGGAGCTCACCAAGATCAAGCAGGAGGTCGGCAAGCTCAACGAGCAGCTCCAGGAGCTCTCGAGCCAGTTTGAGGAGAAGACTGCGGAGCAGCAGCAGCTCAAGGAGAAGGCCGACACCATGGAGAGGAGGCTTGAGGCCGCGTCGCGGCTTATTGCCGGCCTCGGGTCGGAGAGGAGCCGTTGGACCTCGGAGATGGCTGAGCTCGACTCGAGCCGGGAGAAGCTCATCGGAGACTGCCTCCTCGCCGGGTCCTTCCTTTCGTACCTCGGAGCCTTCAACTACGAGTACAGGGCATCCCTGGTGTATGAGCTGTGGCAGGACGACATCAAGGAGAAGTCCCTGCCTTGCAGCCAGCCCTTTAGGCTGGAGGACATCCTCACCAGCGAGGTGGAGACCACCCAGTGGGCCTCGGAGGGCCTGCCAGGGGACGAGCTGAGCATCCAGAATGGAATCCTGACCACGAGGTCGAGCAGGTTCCCCCTGTGCATCGACCCCCAGATGCAGGCCATCACCTGGATCAAGAAGAAGGAGGGCAAGGAGCTCGAGGGCAAGGTCAAGACCTTCAACGACAGCGACTTTTTGAAGAAGCTCGAGCTCGCCATCACCTACGGAGGACCCTTCCTCTTTGAGAATCTGGACGAATACATCGACCCTGTCATCGACCCCGTGCTCAACAAGCAGCTCGTGCCCAACGAGTCTGGCAAGCTTTGCATCACTTTGGGAGAGAACGAGATCGAGTGGGACGAGAGCTTCAGGCTCTACATGACGAGCAAGCTCTCCAACCCTAGCTACGGCCCTGAGGTCGGTGGAAAGACCTCCATCATCAACTACAGCGTCACGCAGCAGGGTCTGCAGGCCCAGCTGCTGAATGTCACGGTTAGGCACGAGAGGCTCGACCTGGAGGAGAGGAGGGAGGAGCTCATCAAGGACATGAGCCAGAACAAGGCGCTGCTGAAGAAGCTCGAGGACACCTTGCTGCACGAGCTCTCCAATGCCACGGGAAACATCCTGGACAACGAGGAGCTGATCAACACGCTGGAGGAGACGAAGCTCAAGGCCACGGAGATTGCAGAGAAGCTGGAGAAGGCCAAGGAGACCGCCGAGGAGATCGACGTGGTCAGGTCGAGGTACACCCCAGCCGCCAAGAGGGGTGCTGTGCTCTTCTTCGTCATGGACAGCCTGTCTGCCATCCTGAACATGTACGAGTACTCTCTGGCTGCGTTCTTGACGGTCTTTGACGGGTCCCTGGCCAAGTCCAAGAAGGACTCCAACTTGGACGTCAGGCTGAGGAACATAATCGAGGCCCTCACATTCAACGTGTACAACTACACGTGCCTAGGCCTCTTCGAGAAGCATAAGCTGATGTTCTCCTTCCAGATGACCATCAAGCTCCTTGAGGCGGATGGGAAGCTCAACAGGAAGCAGCTGGACTTCTTCCTAAAGGGAAACCTGAGCTTGGAAAAGAGCGACAGGCAGAAGCCCTACGACTGGATCCCCGACCAGGGCTGGGAGGACCTGGTGCAGCTCGCCGAGCAGCACAAGGACATGAAGCCCTCCACCGACATCAAGGCTAAGGATGTGGAGGAGGTCCACCCGCTGGCCACGATCCTGGACAGCGTTGAGAAGAACGAGAAGGCCTGGAAGGAATACTACAACTTTGAGGCCCCCGAGGACGAGAAGCTTCCGGAGGACCTCACCTACAGGCTCAACATCTTCGAGCAGCTCCTGCTGCTCAGGTGCTTCAGGGTGGACAGGGTCACTGTGGGAGTTACCAAGTACGTCATCGAGAAGATGAGCGAGAAGTATGTCCTGCCGCCTGTGCTGGACTACGCCAGGATCTACGACCAGAGCACTGCGATGACCCCGGTGATCTTCGTGCTGAGCCCAGGTGCAGACCCCGCCTTTGACGTCTTTAAGCTCGGAGAGGAGATGGGATTCAAGCCCGGTGCCAAGCTCAAGTACATGGCCCTCGGCCAGGGAATGGGCCCCAAGGCCCAGGAATTCATCGAGACCGGTTCGTCCAGGGGCCTTTGGATCATGTTGCAGAACTGCCACCTCCTGCCCAGCTGGCTCAAGACCCTGGAGAAGATCTTGGAGAAGATTGACAAGCCCCACAAGGACTTCAGGCTTTGGCTCACCACGGAGCCCACGGACAAGTTCCCCTTGGGAATCCTGCAGCGCAGTCTCAAGGTCGTCACTGAGCCGCCCAACGGCCTGAAGCTCAACATGAGGTCATCCTACTCGAAGATCACGGAGGAGACACTCGAGGAGTGCCCCCACGAGGCCTTCAGGCCCCTGGTCTACGCTCTGGCCTTCTTCCACGCCGTCGTGCAGGAGAGGAGGAAGTACGGAAAGCTGGGCTGGAACGTTGCTTATGACTTCAACGAGACAGACTTCAGGATCTCGCTGGCGCTCATCTCTACGTACTTGACGAAGGCCAGTGAGAACTCCAGCGGGGAGAGCGTGATCCCTTGGGGGACGCTGCGGTACCTGATCGGGGAGGCCATGTACGGGGGAAGGGTAAGTGACTCGTTTGACAGGAGGATCCTCACCACGTACTTGGACGAGTACATGGGAGACTTCCTGTTCGACACCTTCCAGTCCTTCCACTTTTACATGGGAAGGGGGGTGGACTACAGCATCCCGAAGAGGGGAGACCACTCAAGGTATGTCGCTGCAATCGACACGCTGCCCATCGTGCAGACCCCGGAGGTCTTTGGGCTCCACCCCAACGCGGACATTTCCTACTACACCAACGCCACCAAGCGCCTGTGGTTCGACCTGATCGACCTGCAGCCACGTGTGGGAGGTGGTGGCGGCGAGATCAGCCGGGAGGACTTCGTCTCCAACGTTGCCTCGGACCTCCTGTCCAAGGTGCCGAAGCCCTTTGACTTGCAGGCCATCAAGAGGTCAAACAAGGACACCATCGCACCGACCTTCGTGGTGCTCCTGCAGGAGATCGAGCGCTGGAACAAGCTCGTGACTTTCATGTCCATCACCCTCAAGGACCTTCAGAGGGCGCTGATCGGAGAGATCGGATTCAGCGCCCAGCTTGAGGCCATCTCGGACTCCCTGTACAATGGACAGCTCCCAGACGCATGGAGGAGGATGACCCCTCAGACCGAGAAGAAGCTGGGAAGCTGGGTGACTTGGTTCCTGAGGAGGCGCGCCCAGTACGACGACTGGATCCAGAACGGAGAGCCAAAGGTGATCTGGCTGAGCGGGTTCCACACCCCGGAGACTTTCCTGGCTGCGCTGGTGCAGACGGCGTGCAGGATGAAGGGCTGGGCCTTGGACAGGTCAACCCTTTACACCGAGGTGACTAAGATCACCGACTCCAAGGACATCAAGGAGAAGCCGGAGTTCGGGTGCTATGTCGAGGGGCTCTTCCTTGAGGGAGCCGCGTGGGACCTCCGCAAGTCGTGCCTGGTGCGCCAGCCGCCAAAGCAGCTGGTCCAGGAGCTGCCTATCCTGAGGATCATCCCCGTGGAGGCCTCTAAGCTCAAGCTGAGCAACTGCTTCAAGACCCCAGTGTACATCACTCAGGCCAGGAGGAGTGCAATGGGAACCGGTCTCGTGATGGAGGCCGACCTGGCGTCCGCCGAGCATGCCTCACACTGGACGCTCCAAGGCGTCGCCCTCTGCCTCAACATCGACACGTAGAGGGGAGGTTGTTGACAAAAGAATTTTCTCTTTATTTAACCACCAAACACCAACAATGTAACACTACATCGATTTTACCAAAAAAAAAAAGGGGGGGGGGCCACTTTTCCCTCTTCCCCTCTCTCCTTCTGGTCCCTAATGTCTCCCCCCCCCCCCCCCC
>Ga0160423_10000751_pt1 | contig 26963 bp, 7 predicted proteins | sample CRUFie14St8metaG_FD_108191 | JGI IMG/M metagenome (GOLD analysis project Ga0160423, IMG submission 108191) | Marine microbial communities from the Costa Rica Dome - CRUD Field 142mm St8 metaG | ecosystem: Environmental > Aquatic > Marine > Oceanic > Photic zone | place: Costa Rica: the Eastern...
AAGTAAAAGCAGGCCTTAAAAGAGCTTATAACTTTGCAAAGGATCATAGAGCAATTGGTTTAGGGGTATTAGGATATCATAGTTTGTTTCAGTCAAAGCTAATTGAGTTTGAATCTCTTGCAGCTAAGCAGTTAAACAATCATATATTTAAACACTTAAAAGAAACATCAGATGCTGCATCTAGATGGTTATATGAACACAGAGGTTACAGATCCTTACGTGAAGGTTTTGCAAACACTACACTAATGGCTATAGCACCCACTAAATCTAGTTCATTTATACATGGTGCTGTGTCAATGGGTATTGAGCCAATCAAGTCTAATTACTTTATCAAGGATCTTGCTAAGTCTAAGACTATATATAAGAATCCATTTTTAGAATGTGAGTTAGAAAAGTATGGTTTAAATAACAAGAAGACCTGGGATAGTATATTAAAGAAAGATGGATCTGTACAGCATCTAGACTTTCCAACTAAAGCAGTCTTTAAGTCATTTGTAGAGATAACACCAAAAGAGTTAGTTCTTCAAGCGGCACAAAGACAGAAGTATATTGATCAGTCACAGTCATTAAACTTAATGATACATCCATCAGTACCGGCAAAAGATATAAATGCTCTTTATATATATGCTTATGAAGAAGGTGTAAAAACTTTGTACTATCAATTTAGTCAAAGTTCAGCTCAAGCATTCTCTAGAAATATATTGGATTGTGCAAGTTGTGAAGGATAACTCTAACTAAAACTGAGATTCTTTTTGTGCCTGGGTTATGGCTTCTTGTAATTCAGGAAGTTCTACTGGGCACAAAAGATCTAGTCCTGCTTTAAATGTTTCTGACTTAACTCCATCTACAAATATAATTAGTGTTGGAGCCATTCTAATTCTAAATTCTTTTTTTGATTTTGGTGAGAGAGCCACATCACACCTATAGTATTGTACACCACTTAATTTATTCCAGTCTTTAAAAGCATTATCTTGATTAAACTTAGCCCAGAATTCTACAACTACTATAGAAGGACCATCTTCAAATTGGCTTTGTGGACTTATCTTATCGTGTATATCAGAGTCAGAAACCCAGCTCTGAGCATTAGTGCTTAAAGTAAATAGAAGGATTATAATTGTTAAAAAGATCCTTTTCATGATCTTACTTTTTACTTAATTCATATATTCTCTCTTCCATTTTCTCAAATTTTTCTAGCAAGAGATCTACATCTTCTTGTGTATCCATAATAGTCTGACGGATCAACTCATCTTTCAAGTCGTACTCTGTTCTTTCTATTACAGGCTCAGGCATTACCATTGCTTGTGCTATATCAGCTTTTAATGAGAACCACATCGTAGATAATGAAATAACAAATCCTACAATTAATCCTATAGTTTTGAGATCTAATACAACCTTTGTTTGTTCTCCAATTTGTGGGGGTGTCTGTGCCATTTTATTTCTTTTTACTTGCTGTTACTTTGCTTTCACCTTTTTTAACTATAACGTCTGTATCAGTTACATCTACTTGCATTGGGTCATCTTCTTTATCAGATAACTCTTTGATTAAACTTTTAATTATTTCTAATTCTGGCTTTTCTTCTTTTTCTTTTGCACCTACTATATGTTGTAATATGCCTATTAATGCCATTGCTGCTGTAGATACTAAACCAATGACTGCAGTTAGTGCTCCACCCTCTAAAGCTGTAGAACTTACTACACCTATTACAACTAATATTGTTATATAATTTATAGCATGCTTTCCTAAATGTTTAGATGCTATTTCTTTTGCTGTGCTCTTAGCGTAAATTTTATCTATTTCTATTTTAGCTAATATCTCTTCGTTTGTCTTCTGTTTCATTTTATCTAAATTGGTAATTAAGTCCTATAGATGAATTAAATAATTCACTATCCCACATTTTTGCATACTCTCCTTCAATAAATACTCCAATACTCTTTCCAACTTTCCATCCAAAATTGATTCCTGCAGAGTAATCATCCCACTGTTCTCCTTTTAAATTATCATTGTGACCCCCTTGTCCCCAGCTGTTTCTATGTAAATAGGAAAAGTCTTCATCACCTTGTATATAGTGATGGTATGGTAATATATAGTTTGCATATGCGTGCAACCAAAAATCATTTTTATAATGGTAAAAATCAAATCCTACAATAGGAGCAATTTCACCAAATGCATCAAGTTCAGCCCATGCTTCTTGATTAAATCTATTCATTAATTGTGTGAATATAGTTTCTCTAAATTCTACATCTGAATCTGCAACTCTTCTTCCTTGATCATCAACCCAGTACCAATCAGATATTTCATTACCTAACTCATCTGTTGATGTATAAAATATGTCATCATAACCATACTGAAAACCTAATGTCCACCATGGATTAGCAGCCATACCATTAGCATCTGTTTCATTTAACCAGATTTCTATTGGGTTGTATCCATAAGGACGTTGATGAGTACGGTAGATATATCCGGCAGATATACTAAATTTCTTTCCAATAGGTAGTCTACCTCTGACTTCTGCAGACATATATTCTAAATTAATTCTACCTACTTCTCTTGACTCAGCTTTAATTATGTGGTACTTACCTGTGTGCTTAATAAAGTATCTATGGTTTTCAAATATATCTCCTCTCCATCTTTCTTTTTCAAAGTGGAATTGATATTCTAAACCTTTAAATGCTGAGGTTGGTGCTGTAAATGCAAGTTGAGATTCTGTACCATCATAAAAGTTTCTTGGTTTTCTTTCATATCCAAATCTTGCAAGTTTGCGGATACCAAATCCATATCTATAATCAAATGGATATTTTCTGGTATTGTCTTCTACTCTTGGAATACCATATAAACCGTCTGGCCCAGGTCTAACTATATAAAAAGGAGTCTTGGCTTCTATTGAATTACGTATATCACCTGCACCATACAATGTACCATACTTTAAAAAGTCATCATATAAACCCTTAAAGAAACCATCTTGTGCTACAGACGTAGTTGGTAAACATAAAAGCAATAAAAAAACCAACAGACTTAAATATTTTTTCATATTTAAATTTTAAGATTGTACTTATTACTGTTGGTTTATACTATAATATATAAATTCTTATTTAAACTATAAAGGATTAAACCTGAAAATTTGTCTTATTTGATATAGAAGTTGTCAAGTTTATCAAACGTGCCCCATTTTTGAATTGTATAAATTAATGGAATAACGTCAGCCCAGTTTTTATATAGCTTAAGTTGTCCTTTCCTAGGTCTATTTTGATACACAACACTAGAGTCATCAGCAAATTCATCTTTTGTTAAAGTAAGAGATTTAACCCCAGTCATAGTTGTTATCTCTAATGCCTCACCAAATTCACCCAGCGTCCTTGTTGCTGCTATTGGTGTCTTAGCCATTTGATATGTTTGTTGAAGACCACCAAGACCAGGAACAGGAATAAATAAAATCATTTCTTTATAAGTTCTGTCTGCTTGATATTTACCCCAGTTCTTAAGTTTTTTAGTTAGCTCATCATCATCTGGATCTCCACCTTGTAGCATTGAATTAATTGCATATATTGCCATAATAATCATTGCTTCTCCTAATGATCTATATACATTTTTAAGAACCATGTTAGCTTTCTCTTCACTATATACACCCATTTCAGTTAAGCCAAATTCTTTTTTAAACTCAGAACCTAATTCTTTTAACCCTAAAGTTTTTCCAGCTCTTAAACCTAATGCTGATTTACCAACAACAAAATTTATAAACTTTAATAAAGATATATATCTACCTTCTAACCAACCTAAGTTAGCATCATAGTACATACCTTGGAATCTAGCTCTATATGCAGGCATTGTCCATTTATGGAACTGTGCAATAAGTTTACCTAAGAAGTTAGCCTGTATTACCATTCTATCTTCTCTAGCATAGTTACCATGTATCTGTTTATTTACTTCACGTATATTATTTCTTAATCTTCTAAAGTAAGTGTCATCATAAGCAAACTCTTGTTTAGTCCTAAAGTCTATTACAGTATCAAACCCTTCACGCAGTTTACCTTCTCCTGTTGATCTATCCCAATCAAATGCTTCATCTAAACTTAAAGTTTCTCCTGTCTTACTATTTTTAATCATAGTAGACTTTAATATAGCCATACCAACTTTACTCTGTACCATGTATTCAGCACCCTGGTTGAATGAATAACCAATTTGAGTAAATCTTTCCCATACTGTTCCTGACTCAGCACCACCTGCAACTTCTCGTAAGTCTGCATCTGCATCCATCATTCTAAAGTGATCAACTAACCATTCCCATTTACTTACGGGTTTAGTTACATCATAGTCACTCTTCTTAAGTTGTAAAGTATTTAAAGTTGCAACACGTCCAGCTAAATCTGCAAGCTCACCAGTAACATAAGAAGTTCTTCTTACTAGGTTAGGCATTGCTTTAGTTAAAAATTCTTTTTCTGAATCTGCATAGGCTCTTGGTGTAAAATATAACCCACCAATACCCTCAATCCAGTTGTTAACCTGACCTAAAGTTGCGTTGTTAATATTACCAAAGATGTTAAATGCAACATACGTAAGAGATGATAGGTTAATTACTGCATTAGTAATATTATCTACAGCACCCTTTGTAACTTCTGCATTATCATAGTACACCATTTTCATATAGTGATGTGCTCTTCTTGCAGCATTACTTTGTAATCCTTGATAGTTTTTCTTACCTGTTTCTTGAGTTACAAAACCTTTAGCTTTGTCATAAGCTTTAGCAAGTAGAGATCCTGAGTCTGGGGTAGTATAAGTTCTCATTTCAATAGCCTTAACCATGGCTTGTAATGTACCTTCTACTTCTCCCATAACTTCAAAGTTTTCTGCCATCTTTGAAAACTTCAATAAGCTGGTAGTCATATCAGTACTTATCTCACCAAGAGTAGGTTGAGACCTTAACTTTACTGCTTGTGCTTGTAATTTTGTTTTCTCTTTAGTATATTGATTTGCAGTTATTGCACCATCAACTCTTTTAGCTTTTAAATCTGCTAGTTTATTATAAACAACTTCTAAAGCATCTTCTGCTCTTGCGTTACCTGTATAAAATACTGGTAATGTGTCAACTATATTACCTTCTTTATTTACTAGAACCATTTTTTGCTCTGATGTTTCTACAAATAAGTTCTTAATGCTTCTTAAGAAATTAGGTATAAGCTTTACAAAATAAGAAGGTTTAGCCTTTACTTCATCTGCAAAGTTATTTCTAACTATAGGCACCTTACCTAGCATCTGACCTCTTGTTGCTCTTGGTAGTTTGTCTAGTAACTCTTCATAGTTTCTAACAAACATTTCATAGTATGCTTTTCTAGCTTCTCCCAATGCATCTTTAGGATTCATAATTGCTTGATATTTTTCACTTAACAAGCTTTTCTCTTGTCCTGTATTTGGATCTATGTAGCTATCTTTTACTTCTACATATTCAGGTTTTACTGCATCAGGATACTTTTGATTTTCTTTAATGGCACCAGTTGGGTTACCATTGTTTTGGTACATCTTAGTATAAGAAACTTCTTGGTAGTACTTTGCTCTAAATGCATTGTATGCAACATTATCAGCACCTCTTTTCTTTACCCATCTACCACCTTCACCATTACTATACGGTTGGAAATACTCAAAGTTTTTTCTAGCATCTATAAACTCTTGCTTATACTGATGATATCTTCCTGATCCTAATTCACCATTCTCATATGATTCTGGTGACATAAAATCTCTAAATGCTTTCTTTTTAAGATAAAGATCTTTATTAAACTCTACTTGTTTTGGGTCAGCGTTTTCTAAAGAATATATGGGATAGTACTCATAAGGTTTTCCATTTTCATCATAGAGTACACCACGCAGCTCTTGCTTCATCTTATTATACTCTTGACCTATACGTTGTACATATAAACCTGTAAAATCACCATTCTCATCATACTCTAACATCCAGTCATACAGCTTGTTAACATCCTTTTCAGGTGATAATCTTTGAAGAGTTTGACCTGCAGTTAGTAATTCTTTCTCTCTTTTCTGTACTCTATCTAAAAACTCTTGTCTCTGGAACTTTACTATCTTATCCATAGTTGCAAGAATAGCATCTTTATTTGTAGATAAGTCTCTACTATATAAGTCTGTTCTGCTAATGTCTGGTGCTAAATCTCTTACTAAAGATCTAAGATCAGCAAGTGTAAATTCCATTCCACCATGAGATTGTATAACTACATCCTCATCTTTCTTTGTACCTTGAAAAGCATAATCTTTAATTACTTTTTCTACATAATCTAAGATTGCGTCATTTACTAATCCTTGACCTTTCCCTGATTTGCTTACAACTTTAGTACCTAAGAGCTTTCTTAATTCTATTTCTATGCTACTCACTAGAGATCTTTGAGTTGCATTAAGTTCTTTATTGTCAGTTATTTCATACAGACCCTCAAAAGTTTCTAAGAACCTTTGAAAGTTTAATACATAGTTTATGTACTTAGGATCTGATAAGTTTTTTGGATCATTAATATATGCAGAGAAAGACTTCATTTGTCTAAGAGCATCTTGAAGTAATCTTGTATATACAGTTGATCTAGCTACAGGACCCTCTGCTCTAGCTACACTAATCATTCCTATTGTACTAGCTATCTGTTCTCTAGCTTCTTCCCCTTGTCTATCCATAAAGACATTATTCTGCGCTAGATCAAATGCTTTTTGTTTTTCAATTAGAGCAACCTCATAGCTTTCTAAAGCTCCTGCTATAGTACTTAGTGCAGGATATTCTGCAGGGTCTATATTTTCTGCTTGTCCTTCAAGCTCATCTATCTGTTGTTCAGTTTTATATATTTGTTCTTCTGCGTCTTTAATAACCTGCTGATCAATTTCTTCTTGCTTAGCTAAAACATCTGCATCAGGGATTAGCATATCAACCTTATCAAGGTTTTGCATAGTAGCATGATTACCATGACCATTAAACTTAAGTTTGTTTCCTTTGTAGCTTGTATGTAAACTAACTAAAGAATCCTCACCATAAGCCATTTCATAACCCATGTTCTCAACAAGCCTTCTGATAATGTTTAATTCAAGAGAGTCTTGTACATACTGCGTTAATGAAGTTTCACCAGATACCTGACTATATAATCCATCTTTATCTATTTCTACTTTTGTAGTATAGTATGGGCTTGTTCTTTCATATGCAGCTTTTGCAACACCTGTTAAACTTTGTATCCAGCGTTTTGGATCTGTAGTTACAACAGTATCTTTATGCATTTGAACTTGCAATACCTTAAATTTTCCTGACTCAGTAATAAGAACTATATCTGCCTGAGCTGCAATTTGAGTTGCTTTATCATGAAACACAACATTGGTTAAGAGGACATCTCTAGGTTCTCTAATGGTTTCAATCTGACCTACTATATTATTAAATGTTTGCTCTGCTATTGCTTCATCTATATTTGATAGTTGATCTTTTATATCTGCAAATGTTTTTGCTCCAGCTATAGCATCAAGCATAATTTTTACATCTCCTCTTAATGCTTTAGTGCCTTGATCTTCTTTAATACCCACGGCTTCTTTGGCAGATATATAAGGAGTTCTGCTTGATGGGTCATCAGATAAATTATAAAATTTACCATCTTCTTTATTTAAAATAACAAGATCTTCTGAATTATATTCTAATTGTCTTGAACCAGACAAAGTATCTGAAACGTTTTTGCTCTCACTAACATTATGAAATAGTCTATCTATTGTTCTGTTTTGTATATCTCTACCTTGAGACTTTGCAACATTAACAATTTTCTTTTTCTCTGGGCTTAGACTATATCTAACCTTTCCTGTTTTAGGAACTTGGTAATCAAATCTAATACCTTCTGTGTTCAATAATTTTGCTATGTCAGTAAGTGTTGCATTAGGAGATATATTGTCTACACTAATTACACCAGTCATAGCTTGTTGAAGATTGACTATAATATTCTTAAACCATTCTAAAAGATCTGTAATTAATTGTTTGAATCTTCTAGTTGGTGTTTTTTCATACTCATTATTAAAGTGTCTAGATAGTGCTTGAGTTATAACTTCAATATCTCTATCCTCTGCAGTAAACTTTCTGTCTTTATTATATGAGTCTATTATTTGTTGTGTTAACTCTGGAAAGTTTCTTTTAGCTTCTGCTAGTAATCCTTCAAACAAAGCAATGTTATCAATTTTAATAGCATCAATAAAAGGGTGTAAGATTTCTTCTATAGCTGTCTCATCTGTAACTCTTCCTTTTATAAGTACAGCATAGCCTTGATAGTAAAAAGAATTTACTTTGTTAAAAGGTACTTGATTAGGTAGAAGATCATAGATTTCTTTTGCTTCCTTAACTGACATTAATTTTACATTAATATCAGGGAACATCTTCATTAGATGCATAACAACCTTTCTTGCTCTAGGCGTATCCCAAGATCTTGAAACCTCAAGCATATCCTTATTGCTAAATAAGCTTGAGTCAATACTAACAGCATATGTCTTTGCTGTTTTTCTTAATACTACAGAGTCTCTAGATATATTATTTACACTTAGGTATTCATATAATCTATCTATGTTTGATTGAATCAAATCTTTATCTGTAGCTAAAGTTTCTGGGTTTGTATTTACAATATAGTATTCTCCATTATAGCTGTGTATAATGCTTTCTCTTCTAAGGTTATTCAACAATGCTTCACCAAAGTCTCTCTGCTTAAGGTTAAATGCAATCTTGTTTTTTCTTAAAAGATCTGCTGCCTGCTCAGTAGTGGGTATAGACTCAGTATTATTAAATGCTTGATACTGATCAATAACATTACCTGTTACTAAATCAGTTTTATAAACATTCTTTAATGCTTGATACTCTACTGTATTTTTATTATGACATCTACTCATCTTAATTTATTTACCTAATATACATCTTTTAATATTATCTATAAAGGATTCTTCATCTGCAAAATCTGTTGTTGGTCCCTCATATGCCTCTACCATATCCTCTAAAGTTCCTAGACTATTATTCTCAAGCATGTCTTGATCTTGTAAAACCTCAGCATTTGTAAAGCCTAATGCAAATATACTATTATAAAATTCAGTAATTGCAGGATACTTATCTTGTAATTCAGCTTCAAACAAATCTAATTGCTCAGCCTTTTGATCTGATACTTCAGGTATACTAACTTTAGCCTCCTCTACATTCTCAGCTTGTTCTATAACTTCTTCTGGTTGTAACCCTAATAAATCATTTAGCCCGGCTTGACTAATATTTATTGCACCATCACTTTCATCTATAATACCTACTGAGTTTTCATCTGCAACTATATCAGCTCTGTCATTGCTTAATATCTTTGCTGAAACAGATGTATTATTTTCAAACTGGATATTTTGTAAGGCACTTTCTGAAGGTTCAAAACTGTTATCAACACCCGCAAATTCATTTGTTCCATAACCAATCTCTTCTTTATTTTGGATGTTGTATTTAACTTGGTTGTAAGTATCACGTTCACCAAACATAAACCCAATACCATTTTGATAATTAGATCCCATAGTCTCAATAAGATTATATCTATATGATCTAGCATTTTCAGAAGGTTCTATTTTAAACGTTAGATAACTTGTTTTATCAAAACCTTTGGCAAGATCCTGAACTGTGTTAACTACTCTAATATACTTGGGTTGATCTTCAAAGTCAAAGTTTTCTTGTTTTGGATCTGCTGTAGATATAAATGCTGCTTTATCATTTGTTAATGATCCTCTCATACCTCTAACTTGTTTCTCTAAATCAGACTCAAAAATCTGTACTTGTTTAAGTTTAGGTCCTGTAACGTTAGATGACAAATATCCATCTTCTAGTTCATTATATAATTCTTCCTTGCTTAATCCAAAAGTTTCTTCATAACCTCTATCATTTAAAAATGTTTCTTTTACAGTATTGATATGAGTTAAGTAACCATCAATAACAAAAGGAGATATAGCATCTAATAAAGTACCACTCTTAAGTTGTAATCCATCTTTTACCATTATATAATTTACAACAGTCATTGCATCTGCTCTTGTAGCTGGATCACCATATAACTTTGCAAAGGAAGTTTGAAGATCTATCTTTTGTAATTTATTCAACTTTCTCCAAGTATTAGCCTGTAATAAATTTAAACCTGATCTGTTGTTTTCATTTTGTATTGGTAATACTTGCAAGAACTGATTTAAGAAAAAGTTATTTGGGTCAGAAATTTTTAATCTATTTACTGCAGTATAAATATTAAAATTACCTCCAGGATAAATTAATGCATTTGTAAGTGTACCTGCTTCTTTTTCTTTGGTATTACCTACATTATGTTTGTGTGCCTTTATAGTAAAGTAAGAAAGTAAATCTCTTTTTATACTTTGTTCAACCTCATTATTAAATGCTAAATTATCTGTATCAAAACTTACAGCTAACTTATCATAGAATTCATTCATCACATCTGTTCCTGTAATAAACGTGACAGGTATCAATTGATCTGCAAGTTGATTAAATACTTCTAGAGATGAGCTTACCCAGCTATCTTGAAGAATTGGTGTAATATCTAATAAAGGTGGTACTTCTAAGGCTGAAGGTCTTAATCCCAGTCTTTCAAACTTATCAATCCTATCTTCTATTTCAGACAAATTCTTACCAATACCATTACCAGATATTCCAGTAAGTGCCTCTAAGCTTCCTGTAAATTGAGATATAGAAGCAACTTTATATAGAATGCTTAGAATTTCTCTTTCACTTCTAAGTTCTAAAGTTTCTCCTTCTACATTAGCAGCTAGCATATCTTCATTTACATCTTCATTTGAAAGGCCTTTTGTTTCTAACTGGTTATTAAGTGATAAGATTTTATCTTTTATAAGAGCTGTAAATCCTTTATCAAACTTTTGCTTTTTATTAGCAGCTTGATCAAAAAGATCTCTTGCTATTTTTGTATTTAATAGTAGTACTGCATCTTCAAGTGGTACACCCATGGCAACCATAGTTGTAGCAATAGCCACTGCTTGTTTATGCATACCAAGTTTAGCTACATAGTTGAACTTTGCATTATCTGTTAACATGGTAACTATAGATGATATTACATCTTGTTTTCTTTCACCATCTCTAACTTCTAGTGTATCAAATCCTTTATAGAATTTACCGTTTAAACTAAACTGAACCCTTGGATCTAACTGTATTCCATACTCAGTTAATAAACTTAAGTATAAGTTAGGAGATACAGCTCTACCAATGGCAGCACCTTTATTATTTTCAAATGATAATGTCTTACCATATATATCATCTACATCTACATTATCTGCACTCTTACTCTCAACATAATTAGGAGCCAAAGATTTTAAGTTATTATATGCTGCTTCTACTGCTGCTAAAGCTGCAGGTGTTGTAGAAATATCTTGCATACCTTCATTACCAAGTAAGTTAATTCTATAATCTAAAATCTGATTATCAAGTGGTGCACTATATGGCTCACCATATTCACCTTTATATTTAGCATACTCAAGTTGAGTTTTAGGCAAGCCTAATCTTTGTATTGCCTTTATACTTCTGTCTGACCAACCTAAATCATTTAAATCAAGTGTCTCAGCAGAATCATCTAACCTTGACCCTTGTCTATCAAAAGATTTTACTGCCTCAGAATAAATAGTATCTTCATTTACCTTTTTGTTGATATAAGCAACATAGTCTTGGAACTCTCTTCCTTTTGTTTCACCGTAAGCATCAAAAGTTTTTGTTTCAGAGTTATAATAGTAATCTTTTATTTGTGTGTATAGCTTATCAATATCAAAGTCAGCACCAGATACTTCAACCAATTCAGCAGGAAATACCGCTGATGAACCATAATATACTGGTAAGAAATCAACCATTTTAATATTTATAGCAGAATGCTTATCCTGTGAAGGAATTCTAACACCAAACATTTTTGCAACCACCTCTGGTATAGAACCACCTTTTTCACTAATCTGTTCATACACTTCTTTTGAGTGTGCTGGTATTAATGCTTCACTATATACTAGACCAGTTGCTTTTCCATTCTTATCATACTCTTTAAGGTTATATCTCAATCTATCATAAACAACTATACCTTCTTTTGGAATAGTAAGACCTTTGAGACCTTCTACTGTTAGATCACTATTAACCTTAACACCTTTAGAATCTATTTCTCTTATTACTTCTGATCTACCCAAAGAACCATCAGCTTCTAAACTATATACTCTTCTCAGTACACGGACTCCATAGTCAGACACCAAGGCAAAACTATGACCAGGTATTTTTTCCTGGAATACTCCTTTATTAAAGTAACTTAAAAACAACTGCTCTGCCTTAGCAATAGCAATAGGGTTGTTGACATCAAAGTTAGGTTCATTAGTCTCAGGGTTAATTGAGAACATTTCTATTAAGTTACTACTAGACTTACTTGCCTTTAAAGAATTTTGTGCATACTCAAAGAAAGACGCTAAGTTTGCAGTAATCTTTCCTTGTTTTCTACTTAAGTCTAACTCAGACAATGCACCCTCAAAAGTAAAGATCAAGTTTCTCTTGTTCTTGAACTTTAAGAATAATCTTTTTCTAATAGCATTATTGTATGCTCTTTTAACGTCAGCAATGTTTTTGATCTCAGGTATAGCTTCTATAGTCACAGGAGTGCTATCAACTTGCTCACCTGTAATCAACATTTTAATCTGACTTAATTCAGTAATTTGGTTTTTGTTTGATGGATTAACAACTTGCAAACCAAAGTCTCTAGCACTAATAATAGAAGAAGGTGCATTAATACCACGTGTATTATCAACTAAGTTTTGCTTAAGCATTTTAAATGCACTCTCAGGTGCTGCAATAGCTGGAGAATTATTTTCTTTCTCAATTGCTTCCATATTATCTAATAAAATATGAAGCTCTTCACTGCCTGGTTTTGCATCCCATATAATATTACCTTCTACATCTCTTCTTCCTGTATCTAAAGAAGTAAGTTGTCTTGTAAGCATAGTACCGGACATCTTAATAAACTGCTCTCCGTCAAAGTGTACAAACTTTTTAGAGTTGAACATTCCATCCTGTGCTACTAAACCTTGAGGTCCAAATATTTCTTCAGAAGTAAGTTGCTCTCCTCTTTCTATTTTGTTTAGCATGTCAGCTTGTGCTTGACTTAATTTTCCTAAGCCAAACCAAAATTGTCTAAATGCTCTTGGAGTTAAATACATTTGTGCATCTGCACGGTCTATATTGTTTCCAGAAAAGTCTGAAACAATAGTTGGTTCATTAAAAGCAAGAACATTAATCTTTTCTGTTGGTGCATTTACACCTTTTGCAGAATCAGTGAGAGGTGTATAAACACTATCAAAAGCAGCATTCATACCTTTTGCTCTTTTAATTTTGTCTACACTATCCTTAAGTATTCTAGCTTGATCTCCTAACAATAATTCATTTAGTGATTTAGTATTTATATAATCATTAAAGAATACTTGTCTAAGGTTATATTCTAAATCTGTTCTAAGGTTCAAAGCTTCTGATGCTTCTATTGCTAAAGCTCTTGCCTCACCTTGTTTATCTAGTACAATACCTTTCTTAAGATCTGCATTTATAAGATCATTTATTTCATACTGTTCTATTAAAGTTTTGAATCTATTATACTTTGCTTCTAAACCAGATCTCACAACTTTATCTAAAAATTGTGACTTAGAAAATCCTGCTAGCTTTAATGCTTGATCAAAAGAAACATCTTGATCTTGATTTGTTGCAGACAATTCTAATTGTCTCTTTGTTGCTTGATTTTCATCACCTAAAAAGAATTGCTCATTATTAAAGAAAACATTAGCTCTTTGTACATCACCTACATTATAGCCAGTTATTCTTTCCTTAGTCTTAGTTTCCTCATTGTTTTCTCTTTTAATACGGTTGTATTCATTCTCTATAGAATCATATATAACATTTAATACTTCCGTAGTTATAGCAGCATCTTTGCCAGATACAGCTTTTATAACAGGCAATGAAGCTAAATCACCAGTGTTAGAAGCCTCAAGTACTCTTATTAGTAATGGTGCAGTAGCTACCATTCTAGTTCCACCTGCTTCTGTCTCTACAGCAACTTCACTTTTTAGTTTGTTGTTTTTAGGATTAAAGTCTAACGTATAATTGTTAATAAGGTTTGTTATAAACTGCTTAGGGGTATAACTACCATACTCCGTAGTATTAAGTATACCATCTATAAATGCATCATAATCTGCTTCTCTATCTAGAGTTTCTACAAGCTTAGTACCAGATATTCTTTTTACAGCTAATAGATTACTATTACCCATACTTTCAAATGCTGGATTATTTAATAAGTAGTTATTACTTAAATACGGTGACTCAATTAATCTTTGTCTTTCATTTGCTTTATTTAATGCAGCAACACGTCTTAAGTTAAATGTTGGCTTCTGATGTGAATTAACCATATCACCATTAACATTAGTAAATACAGATAAACCAATACTTTCATCAAAGATAGCATTGTTAATAGCCATCTTTCTAATCTTAGATGTAGCACCCTCTTCAGAGTATAGATCTACATCTTTATTTATCAAATCTCTTATAAAATATAAATCAGCTGCTGATACAGGATCTGCTGTTTCATTAAAGTTTAATAACATCTGTTGACTAGAAGACCCTGCTCCAATAGCTCTTATAATGCTATACTTAACATATAGAGGACTTAACTTAATTCCTACTGTGTCAAAAATATTTTGTGAAATATCTACGGATCTTTGTTGCAACACTTCATCTGCTAATGTCTCAGTGCCAAGAAGCTGTGTTCTAAATGCACTTAAAGAATCAGTGGCTTGCTTTTTCTTTCTTAAATCTAATTTCCACTGTTGACTTAATGTTATGTAAGCTTGACCCCAAACGTCTGTCTGAGTATGAACATCATCTCTTTCTGCTGCAGAATATGTAATTACATTTCCTGACTCATCCATCTGTTGGAATAACCACTCAACTCTAAAGTTTGTAAATGCTTTTGTTATTTGATTAAACAGTAATGGATCTTTAATATTTTCTGGTAAAGTCATTTGACTTACATCTACACCATAAGGTATACCTATATCCTCAAACATCTTTTTAACAACACCTTTTGTATTAGGGTTATCTTGTGAGAACAAATACATTGCTTGTAAAATCTCTAAAGGATCTTCTAGAGACTTGACAGATTTTAGTATACCGTTATATACACTATATACATCAATAGGTACAATTAAAGGTTCTCCATTTGTAAGTTCTGTGTTACCAAAGATATCTGTTTGCTCTTTTGTTATAGTTGCTAGATAACCTCTAATATATGTAGGTAGTGAACTAAAGCCACCATTCATGTAAGCCTCTTTACCAAACTGAGTTACATTTCTTAAGCCATCTTGATTCTCATAATCTTCTTCTGCTAACTCTTGTTGCTGCTTCTGTACATCTATGATATCTAATACATCCATAACAGCCTTATAGATAGGTTGACTTTCTATATTAGCAAACAAGTCATAGTTTATAGCTTGATATACTTGATTTAATTTTTCTATTCTTAAAAGATCAGAAGGTGTAGTACCAGATAACAAAGCTTCATTTGCTGGGTTATTAGGATCATATAAATCAGAGAAATCATTTAGTATATCCTCTAATATTTGATTATTACTTTTTTGATTACCCTCATCATCTAAATAATAGTTTGGATCTTTTTTTCTTCTAATGTAGTTAGCTGCAATAGTCAAAGCCAAGTTATTAGCAATGTTACTATCTAAATATAATCTACCTTTTGATCCATTAACTTGTACTGCTTCATATGGTAATAATGCATTAGCTACTACAATAGCTGGCCCAGGTTGCATAGTAAAGTCATTAGCAACCACAGACGCATCTGCAAACTTACCTGAGTCAATCTTTTCAAATAAAGTTTGTAATTCTGTTTTAGAATAAGATCCAAATACAGCTTTAATCCATTCAAGTATTTTGTTAAAGAATGATTTTATAATACTATCAGTCTTAGTACTCGTAGGATCAGTCTTAAATAATTCAAACTGATCTGCCATGTACTCTTCATAGTATTCTTTCTCAAGTTGTTCTTGAGTCATATCCTTATAAGTATCAGCAGAGTTTCTAAACTTAATTAGCTCTTTCTGTATACTCTTGCCTTCCTTTCTTAGCTCTGCTCTCTTTTCTTTCTTGGCAATAGCTTGTAAACGCTTTTGCTCTTCTGGTGTTAGTAACATTCTGTATACACCATGGAAAGCTTCATGATATCTAAATGGATTTGTTGCTCCAGTATAAATAGTACCACTCTCACGTAATCCACCTGCAATGCTACTTAGGTCTAATACAAAAGCACCAACTCTTACACCACCGGCTTTTAAGTTATTACCAAGCTGTTTGATATCTCCTACAGTAATAAACTCTGGTAAATTATCTTGTGCCCATAATAAGAAGTCATCTAGCTTTTCTAAATCATCTACAGTATATCCAGGTGCTAGTATCTTATTACCTGGTTTAAGCAGTCTTTCTCTTTGAACTAAAAGTCTTTGATACTCTTTGTTTTCTTTAAGAGCTTTTCTTCTCTGATTCCATTCTACCTCAGATGCTACCTTATCTTCTATTTCTTTTATCTTAGCATTTACTACATCTATAGGAGTAGCAGCAAGTGCAGTCAAATCAATTGATTGTTTCTGCTCACTAGCCATTTGACCTTTAAGATACTCTTCTATCTGTGGTGCAATACTTCTTTCTTGTCTAATTGCTTGCTCTCTTTCTGTAAGAGCAACACCAGCCATTATCTTTTGAGCAATAGAATGTATCAGTTGTTTCTGTACTGTTGTAGGGTCATTTATAAATCCTTCCCAAACAACATCAGATACTTCTCCTGCACGTGCTTTATCTGCTTCTGCAGCAACTTGATCTCTGCTCTCTATTTGATCTTCAGCAAGCTTGTTTAATATATCAGCTTCTTGATTATCTATTTTAGCTTGTTGACCCGGACTTATAGTTTTCTTAGGTGTAGTATCAGGCAGCCCGCTTATATTAGCTTGTTTATCTGTTTCTGCTTGTAACATACCAGAATCAACACTCATAAATAACTGAGCAGCTCTTCTAACATTAGGAGACAGTTTAGTAGATAAGCTTTCTAGCATCTCGTCAATAGTAGCATCTAATGGTACACTTGTAGTAAAATTGTTTACTGTAACATTAATACCTTCCATTTCACCTTGCTCAGTAAGTTTAGAAAGCAAACTTTCTAATTTAGAAATGTTACTACCTTCTTTATTGAGGTCAGACTCATATAAATACTGATATTGTCCAACACGTCCAACACCCTTTTGATATACTTCACCTCTTACCTTACCCCATGGATCAACAGTAATGTTTAGGTTAAACCCTTTATCCATGTTAACTCTAAACTTCTTTGATTGATTTTTATTAAATACAGTATTGTAATCAGCATTTATGTAATCACCAACTTTCTTACCAGGATGTTTACTTAAATTATCTGCAGTTACTAAGTTTTCTTTTCGTGTATTTTCTGCTTGAGTTTTCATTTCAAGCATTATCTCTTCTAGTACAGTTCTATTTAAACCTGTAGTTTTTGCTGTAGCAAGAGTGTACGTACCATTAGGTTGTCTAACTACATATTGATATCTCTCAGTATAATTAAAAGTATCTGGACCCATCATTTTATCAAACAAACTAATAGCTTGACCTTCTGCAGGAACCTTTAATCCTTCAAGAACTTCTGCTACCAAAGCTTCTTTTTGATCTGGATCTGTTATGTTAGAGTATGTTTCATAGTCAGTCATAGATCCATCAGCAGCTCTTGTTATATCAAATATTAATATATCACCGTTGCTGTTTGCACCATAAGGCATTTCTTTTAAAGGCACTAATGGATTATTACCATCATAATCAGGATAACCTGCAAAGTTTCTTATCTGTATTTGATCAGGTAAATTACCAATTTTAATAACATTTTTTTCAGTACCAACTAAACCTTGTATCTTATTTAAAAACAATGCCTGCTTACCAAATGTAATCTTTGCATCTTCTAATGTTTGTTCTATAGTCTTACCCTTTTGTGGTACAAGAACATTCTTAGCAAACTCAGGAGTCATTTGTGCTGGTAATATTTGATTGCCCTTACCATCTTCAAAGATTATTGACTCTGCTGGAATAAAAGCAAAAATACCATCTTGATTAATCTGAGGTAATTTTGCATCTTTTAACTGCTGATTTAAATTATTTATCAGATCTTGATTAATAATTTTAACGGCTAATGTTAACCTTTCATTTTTTCTTTTGATATAAGGATTTGATTTACCATTAATTTGATAATCAACTTTATAAGCTTCTTTAGTGTTTGGTAAAACTTCAATAATAACTTGATTATTAAGTTCATCTTGAGTTAATGAATTACTAATAAAATTTAATTGAGCATCACCGGCTAAACCAGCCTCTCTATCAGGATATAATACTATTGGGTCATTAGCATTTACTCTAGGTGCATCTGCAGATAATATTGTAAAACTAATTTGTTCTGTTTCAAACCTTTTTGAAAAGTCTAATTCAATTTCATATATAGCTGCATCTTTTCTTGCATTAAAATTACTAGTCCATCTATCTGCAGGAACTAATGCTACAGTTCCTCTAGATGCATGTTTAGTATTACTGTTTACTATAAACTCAGTACCTACAGGATAGTCATCTATAGCCACCCTATTAAATACAGATATACCTTTACTCAAGGTCATACCATCAAACTTAAATGTAGAACCATCAGAATACTCTGCCTCTAATAAATCAAAAGCAGTCTTGGCTTCATCCATTGTGCTAAATGTTGCACCTAATGGTCTATTGATAATTTGTAATGCCTCACTACTAAGAGGATTACCATTAACATCTAATATCTCAACAAAGTCTCCTTGTGCAGATTCTCTTTTAACACCCATAAATGCAACACCATCCATTCCGCTAATAGGTTGTAATGCTGCTTTCTTTGTACTCTTTCTGCTAAACATGCTCATGTTTAAGCCGTAGTCAGAAATAATAGATTGTATTAATGGATCTTCTAGTGCTTCTCTACTATCTAAGAATCTTTGGAAGCCTACTTCATTAATAATCTCTTGTTCTGTTGGTTTAATTCTAACAGCTTTCTGTTCACCGTTCTCTGTTACTGTAGCATCATACCCACTGGCCCATATTCTTTTGATTGCAGATAGTGCTGCAACTATATTAGTAGCATCTATTGTTTGTTTCCATTGATCAGCCGTAAGAACATTCTCTTTGGTATTTGCTCTATACTTGCGGTATTCTTTTTCTAAAATAGTTTTTAATGTAACAGAATTGTTTATATCTCCTATGCTAACATCAATACCTGCATCTTCTAACTTATCCTCTACATCCAATACAGTTTCTTGCTGAACAGTTTCTTGAGATTCTACTTCTTGTTGTTGTTCATTATATGCATTTAAGTTTGCAAAGGCATTTAATATACCAGCAACTTCTGCTATAAGTTTAGCATCTGCTTCTATTTCTGGATTTAAAGTTCTACCATCTATAAAGAATACTCCTTTATTTCCTTGAGCTAAAAGCTTTAGCATGTCTAGCTCTGTTATATCTCCAGCAAAATATTGTCTTACAACCTGTGGATCTACTGCAACACCCTTTTCATATAATAAATTAATAAGCTCATTTTTCTTAATAGCATCTACATATTGCTTGGCCATATCTCTTTGAACAGCTTTTCTGTTTTTATATAACCACTGATAATATTGTTTAGATCTGTCTGCTAATTCTTGTTGCTTTGTAGGATTAGTCATAAAATCTATAGATCTAGAAAATGCAGCTGCATCTGATCTTAATGCACTATGATCTACAATTTTTGCAACAGCATCATTAACTAAATCCTGATTTACAAAATCTGAGTTGTTGTCTGCAAGAACTTGCACATAATTTTTAAATGCAGATCTTACTTTATTAACTGTACCTTTTGTTCTGCTTATATTCCCTTTCTTAGTTACATTCTTAGGGTCATTGATAACATCATAATATTTTTGTAACGCATCTCTCTTACGTTTCTTTTTATCTATGGCTTGTTTAGATTCACCAGCCTCTTCCATTACTTGTATTTCAGATTCAAGTAATTTTAATTCTGTTTCAATGTTTTCTTTATTATATAAAACTCTGATATCAGAACTTGTTTGCTTTGCAAACAAAGGTTCTGTTTCTAATGAGGTTTCTATTGCTGCTTGTCTTTCAACAGCATTTTTATAGGCTTCATTAGTAAACATATAAAGCATCTTGTTATGTTTATATGCTCTCTCATCATTTAGCAAGTCTACATATTCTTTTGAACCTGGCGTTAAGTTATCATAGTTATATGTTTTGTTAAATAACTTTGGTAATTTATTAGCATAGATGTCTCCATACTGATCAATTAAATTAATTTGTTTTTGTATACGCTGTCTTACCTTTTCTGGTTTACCAAAAACTTTAGGATCAAATGCTTCTGCAAGCTCTTTATTATCCATTTTAGTAAAAGAAACATAGTCTTCTCTTAAAGGTTTAATTGTACCTCTTTCAAAAGCAGAAAATAAATTTGCAAACTGAGAAAAGAATTGTGAATTATCAAACTCATACTTATCATCATTAGCCAAAGCTATAGCTTGTTCTGATGAGTTTTGTTTTTGTAAGGTTGCTTGTAGTTGTGCCGGAGATAGAATTGTTTCTAACTGATCATTCATTACTGCACCTCTTTCATTTAATTGTGCAACAATATCATCAATTACTTGTTCTCTATTTTGTGAATATTGTTTAGCATAATTCTTTTGTGTTCCATCACCAAATCTTGCATTTGCTTTAGAATAAGCACTTCTACCTATAGCTGGTAAACCTTGAAATAAAACTTGCTGATATGGACCTGCAAGACCACCCATTAAGAAACCAGACATAAATACACTTAAACCTTCTTTAGATGCAAGGTTCTTAGTAGACTGACCAACATAACCACTTAAAGTTAAAGGACCACCGGCTAAAGGATCTCTTAATAAAGAACTATAGTAACCAGTAGTAGCCGCAGAAATAGCTTCTTGAGATACCTCTTGTATACCTTCTGCTAAGTTTGCAGCACCATAACGCAACATTTGTCCACCTAATACTTTTCCTACACCTTTATAACCTGCAGTTTTAAATGCTAATTTTAATTCTTGAGGTATTCTTTTAACTAAATACTTAGCACCCTTTACATATTTACCTGGTGCTTCTCTAAGTATTCTATTATTAATTGGGTTTAGTTGTCTTTTCCATCCGCCAAAAGCAGTTTTTAATACAATTCTGTTTGAGGCATATATAACTGCAAAGTTTGCCATTTGTGCTTTAAATGAAGCCTCTGCAGCTTTTAACATTATATCTTTGTTTTGTTCTGGAGTAACTCCACCACCTTGGTTTTTATAGTTTGCCTCAAATAATCCGTTATTGACAACTTGATTGTAAACCATACCTGCTTCCATCTTAGCCTCAGATAGTGAAGCATTAACCATTCTAAAGTCTCTATAGAAAGCTCCAAATAAATTTGTTGTCTTAGCAAGGTTAACTGTATTTTGTGCTGTACTTGCAGCTGTCTTCCAGTTCTTTAATGCATATACAGTTTCTGGAGCAATAAGTCTAAATGCTCTTGCTGCATTTTGTGCATTAATTAATTGATGAAAATCTCTTGCTCTTTCTAGTTGACTAACTTGTTTTATAAAATCATAAGAAGCTCTAGCACCTCTTGTAAACATTGTACTTCTTGTTGTATAATCAAAAGCTCTTTTAAGTCTTGGTAAAAATCTTGCTTGCATTGCTGCAAATCCTGCCCAACTTGTACCACCACTAGGTATAGTAGCTAATGCCGCAGCACCAGCTAAAATAGCTTCTTCAACTGCAATAGATGCTACAATACCTGCTGTATAACCAAAGTTTAAACCAAGATTACCAAACCAACCACCAAAACTACCAGAAGTGCTACCACCAATTCTCATAGCATCTTCCATCTCTTGTGCAGATTGTAGATCTGGATCTTCCCAATAACTATCACCATCAAAAAGATCTGCTAAAGATCTATAACTAGATACAAATCCTGTACCCATTAAGTTAAAAAATTGAGGGGCACCTCTTACAAAACCATCCCAACCAGACATATTTTTATTAAAGACTGCATCCATATTAGCATATGGTGCAAAACCTATATCTTCAAACTTGTTACTCTTGTACTGTCTGTCAAAGTTTATTTGTCTAACATTAGACCATATTGGATTAGGTAATGAACCTTCATCTGGTGACATTGGAGATTTTAAGGCTTGCTCTAATTGTTCAGAAATAGTCAATTCTTTCTGTGGTTCTGTACCACTAGCTAAACTAGGAGTAAGCTTTTGTTGAAACATATTACCAATAGCATCAGGACCAACTCTATCCATCTCAGTTCTATACATATCAATTTGCTTCATGTACTGCTCATCAATAGGGTTCTCTAAAGCTGGAAGAATATCTTGTATAGATTGATAAGGAACAGAGGTATCAATAGGATTCATATCAACTGAATCAGCTACAATTCTCTGTTTCAAATCAAAATCTGGATTTGGTAAATTGTTTGTTAACTCCTGCATACTACGTTAGTTTATTGGTTTTGACTTTCAATAGCTTTTTTATATTCACTTTTTGCTATCTCTATAAAATCAGCTTTTAACATTCCTGGCGGCATTTGTTGAGTTCTCATAAACTCCTCAATCCACTTTTCTTCTGTTAATTGTAATGCTCTGCTTTGCATTTCTAATAAATTATTCTGTGCATTTTGTGCATCCATTGCTTGCATTATTGAAGCAAATTTTTGATTTAAACCTTCAGAATAATCCATGCTTTCATCAAAAGTTAATGTAATTTCATTTTCAGCATATGTTGTATACTGTTTATTAATATTTGTTGATGTTGGATCAAATTTATTCAACTCATACTTTATAACAAATTCGTTAGGTTTTGTTTTAAATACTGTAGCTGTACCAGGACTAAACAGGTTTCCTGGTGGAGAATATGTAAAAGTAGAATTTGGTGATAAGTCTATACGTCTCTCAATATATGATTGTCTTGATGTATTGTATGCTCCAGGATTTATATCTGTATCTCTATCAAATACAACCATAAGCCCGTTAGATAAAACTTGCTTCATTGCATTTACATCAATGTTATCTGGAAGATTTTCATTATCTGACATCTTTTTAATTAGCTCAGGACTAAAATTAGAATATTGATATGCAGCAGTAGGAGTTCTTAATTCTTCACCTTCATCATCAAATACTTGTGGACCTAAATTTGGAAAATAAGTTAAGCTAAATTCTCCGGGTTTAGTATTTTCTCCTTGTAAAATACCTAATAAAAATTCTGATGCCATTGCAGTTGCTGATTTAACTGATCCTTCACTTATATCTAAATTTTCAATATCACTTGTATCATCAGGTCTCATAATAACCTGAACACCTAAACCACCTGCTCTTCCTGAAGTTTGTTGCTGATAAATAGAAGTAGCAAGTAAATTATTTGCTCTAGATCCTACTTCAGGATTATTATCAGTTACTACACTTTCAGTTGCTACAAATCCAATATCAGTGGTAGTGCTTGAACCTAAACCTCTGTCAATAGAAATAAAAGTTTTAGAAGGTACTATGTTTTGTTGACTAACAATATTCTTTTTTATTTCATCCCATATGTAAGCAGACTTACCATCCATAGCATCAAAGTCAAACTCTTGAGTAGGTAAGTACATTGGTAGCATACCTGGCATTATACTTTTAAATCTATCTGTTACTTTCCAATCTGGATTGTCTGTACCATCACTTGTTTGTCCAACACCACTTGGATCAAAGTTTGTAATTTTACCATCCATTGCAAGCTGACGGAATTTATCCATGTACTCTTTTTTAGTCATGAATCTTTTTACACCGTTTTCCTCAACATATGGTAATGGGTAACCTTGATTAATTAATTCTGTATATACTTTATCACTTTCTAATAAAGCTGCATTAGCTGCTTCTCCTGCTTCATAAAAAGTTTCTGAGTTTACTACTACTGCTTGATCAAACAAATCTTCTCTTAAAACTAAACCTGACTTGTTATAGTCTGTTGGATCATTTCTAAATAATGTATTGTACATCTGATCATAACGTCCACCTGCTTTAGTAAAGTCAGAAGTTCTTTCTTGATACACAGCGTCTCTATTTTCAAACCATTTTGATTGTTCATCAAATAGACTTAATATATCTGTATAATAAAGTAGTTGGTCTGTTTCTTGTACAACACCGTCTTCTTCTACTCTTCTCTTTTTAGATAACTCTTGAGTTATTTGTTCTGGTGTACCAGTAAAATCAAACTGTTCACCATCCTCTTTTGTTAATTTTATAGTGTATGTATTGTCTGGATTAGCATATCTTATAGATAACATATCACCTAAAAGATTAACTTTCTCCATAGTAAATTCATTTTGCTTTTCTCCTATGGCTTGATCATTTGCTTCAATAGGATCTACATTAATAAACTGACCATCTTTCAATGTATAAAGAGAAGAAAAAGGATCACTAAAATTTATACCAGATCCTGATCTTGCATTATTTAAAGGATTAACAGGATTTTTAATTGCATTCTCTATTTCCAGCTTCATTAATTCAGTCTCCCTATTATATTGAGCAAGCTCTACTCTACCTGCTTGCTTTTGTTTTTCTAGTTCAAAATCATACCAAGCTTTTGTTTTGATCTTTTGTAATTCATACTTATACTTTTCATCCTGTATTGTATAAGGATCTTCTTCTAATTTTAAAGATCTTTCTAAATTACTAAAATTGTAAGCTGCTCTACGCATGTCTTGATCCATGTAGTAGTTTGCAAGCATTGAGTAAGCTTTAGTTATAGTAGCTGTTTCATCAATATCTGGTGATATAGCCAGTTTATCCATACCCAATCTTTTCTCTAAATCTGATCTAAGTTGTTCTGCGTAAGTCTTTTCTTTTGTAACATGTTTTTCTTCAGCAGGAGTTAATCCTGTTGTTGCTTGAAAATTATCCCATCTAACAATAACATCAGCTTTATCTTTAATTTCTGATTTGTCCTTGTCAATTTGTTTTTTATTTAATTCTTCAAGTCTAAATATTTGTTCTTTAGCCCAGTTAGCCAATGCTTGTGTTTCTGTTACACTACCATCTTGACTTACTTTATTAGCATATCTTTTAGAGTCTACATATGCTTTTGTATTATACCATTTTGTAACTCTAGGATCATCATATAATCCAGACATAATTTGGTTATAGGCATCTAGCTCAACACGTTTACCACCTTTTTCTGTAATAATCCATTTGTTAGGAATATCATCTGCAGTACCTAGTATACCATCTTTTCCTGATGTATCTTGAAGTCTATCATACTCTTCAAACTTATAACCAAGGTCTTGAAGATACTTTTGAGCCATTTCAGGAATATCAGGATCTTCTACAAACTCAGGTAGTCTCATTTGTAATGCACTATTTTTATCTGCATTAACAAACTCTTGTAATCTATAATTCATTGCTTCTGTAGCAATAGGATTATGTTTATCTCTGACTTCTTGGATTGGGCTTTGAGCTAATTGATCAGCATAACGCATTTGTTGCTTATACGTGGAAGTATAAACCATATCTTTTACAACAACATCATCTTCAAAAAAAGGAGCAAATACACCCTTAGCTGCATCTACATTTTTAGCAATAGATAAATCTAGACCAGAAATCTTTTGCATCTCTGGAGCAAGCTTTTCTATAAATTGTTTCTGAAAATCTCTAGTATCTTCTCTAGAAAGATCAGAATATATTCTACTGTAAACATCATTAGTTGCCTCCCAACCTGCTTGATACTTTGCTTCTCTTGCATCTAACGTTGCATTAAGAAACTTATAATCAGGCGTGAAGGGCTTGATGTCTGGGTAAAAATTCTTTTCTCCTTTTATATACGTTGCCATAGTTCAAATTTACTATTATTTATAAAGTTTACCAACTGATATAAATAAACCTTTTATGTTTACATCCCCATTTTACCCGTATAGAATGGGTATGCAAAGGGTTTTAATTCTTTTCCTTTTCTACTAAGTAGATTATCTGTTCTAACACTAGGTGCACTGTTTGGTAAATTCATTCCATCAGGGTTGCTAGCATTATCATCATTTGGATCAGTATTTCTATTATTTGATCTACCAGCATACTGTCCAGTTAATGTATACTTTAAAGCATCATTTAATGCATCCTCAGAAATATCTGGATATTGTTCTATTAATCTATCTCTTTCTTTTATATATGCATCAGATCTTTTTTGTTGATCGGTTCTATCATCACTATCTACCTGAAATGGTTTAGCATATTTTTGATAATTAATACCACCATCACTAGGAGAAGCTGAGTAATAATCTTTTAACTGATTCATATTGAATGTGTTAGCTCTGTTTGTTATAGCTTGATTATATATCTCATTTGTTTTTTGTTTATCCCAATTTTCAAAATCAGTAAATCTTTGTAAGGCTGTAACTGTACTGTCATACTCATCTTTGTATGCTTGTGCATTAGCAACACCAGTTCTTAAATTTAACTGTGCTTGTGGTAAAGCAACACTATTCATAATCTTTATATTATTAGTATTTACATTACCAACATCTTTTGCTAGCTGAGTTACAGCTTTACCAAATAAATTTGATCCAGCTACTTTACCTTTACCAAATGCTCTAAGATTTTGAGCCATAGTGTTTAAGGCAGCATTAGTCATGTTTGCTCTACTAGTCCAATCATCTAATACATAATCTATTTCTTCATTAGGTATCTTAGGAATGTTTGGTAAAAACAAAGGATTTTCTAATGAAGCTTGTGTTGCTAGATTATTAAGATCTTGCCACCACCATTCTGGTTTTTCTTGTTCTGGCTCTTTAAATGT
>Ga0160423_10000752_pt1 | contig 26953 bp, 38 predicted proteins | sample CRUFie14St8metaG_FD_108191 | JGI IMG/M metagenome (GOLD analysis project Ga0160423, IMG submission 108191) | Marine microbial communities from the Costa Rica Dome - CRUD Field 142mm St8 metaG | ecosystem: Environmental > Aquatic > Marine > Oceanic > Photic zone | place: Costa Rica: the Eastern...
GAAGGTGGCTCTGGCAGCGGTGAAGGCGGTGAGGGCGAGCCTGGTGACGGTCAGCCTGGTCAAGGTGATGGCGATCAGCCAGGTAGCTTTGATGATCACTCTGGTTGGGATGACAGCGCTGACAGCCCTGAGCAGCAGGCAGCCAATCAGATGGCCAAGGAGCGCCTGAAGCAAGCCATGAAAGAAGCTGCCAACGAGGCTGCTCAGTCTGCCAAGGGCTGGGGCTCAATGTCTGGGGAAGTAAAACAAGAAATTCTAAAAAGATTAGAAACCAAGGTAGACTGGAAGAAAGTACTCAGGTACTTCATCAAGACCAGTCAGCGTGCTAGCCGTCGCTCTAGTGTCAAGCGTATCAACAAGCGGTATGCTTACATTCATCCCGGCAAGAAGGTTCAGCGCCAGGCAAAGATTGCCATCGCTATCGACCAGTCAGGTTCTGTCAGCGATCAAATGCTTGAGAACTTCTTCGGTGAGTTGAATAGCCTTGCCAAGCTGGCAGAGTTCACGGTGGTTCCCTTCGATACTCACGTTGATGAGTCCAAGGTTTACGTCTGGAAGAAGGGCAAGAGCCAGAATGCTGAGCGAGTTCTCTGCGGGGGAACGTGCTTCAATGCTCCAACGGAGTACGTCAACAATCATAGCTTTGACGGTGTCATTATCCTGACGGATATGGAAGCTCCCAAGCCCAAGGCTTGCAAAGCTCAACGGATGTGGATGACGGATGCCCGAGGTGCCAGCCGTCCTTACTTCAAAACCAATGAGAAGGTTATCCAAATAGACTGATCTCATTTTGAGGGAAACAAATAAAACAATGCAAAAACTAACAGAGAGTATGATAGCATATGAACAAGGTAAACTAGATGCTAACGAAACCTGCCAGCTATTTCAACAACTGCTTGACAGCGGTTTAGTATGGAATCTTCAGGGTCACTACGGTAGAACAGCCGCTGCCCTGCTAGATGCCGGTCTGATCAGCCGTTGACAGCTATTGCTAGCTTTGATAGCTGTTGACAGCATTGCCGGCTAGGACCCCCCAGGGGGGGAATTATGTCCCTAGTAATCCCCTACCCCCCTAGGGGCGCTAAGTACAGAAACAACGGATGGGTAATTTTTCCAGATTTTGACTTATTTACAGTATGGCGTATAAACCTTTACCAGCGAATGTTTACTTGAAAGATTCAGATATACATGGTATGGGTCTATATGCGAGGGAAGATATAAAAAAAGGACATGACTTCGGAATTACCCATGTTTATAATATTGATTTTGAACATGGTTATATTAGGACTCCACTTGGTGGATTCTTCAATCACTCAGAGGATCCTAACTGCGAAGCCTATATTTCCGGAAAATATATAAAACTAAGAACTATAAAAGATATAAAAAAAGATGAAGAACTTACAGCCTATTACTGGCTATATGAAATGGGAATGAATGATTGACATCGGTGACCTAGTTTATTTGAGATTCAAGGGCGGTTTCATTCACGATCGACCTACAGTTTCTAAAAGCCGCTTAGGACTAGTAATGAAAGCATACAGAGAAAAGGGAGCAGTGGCCCAGTTTTTTGTCAGCTTTGACCAGCAAGAGCCCAAGTGGTTTTACCATCATGATATCCAGAAAGTTGAAAGGGAAGAAAACAATGGATAGATTCAAAACAAATGTTCCAGAGATTGACAGCGAAAACGAGATCTTGTTTAGGGCAGCCAATTTCTTAGAAGAAGCAGGCAATCAGCCGGGGATCACTGCATCAGAGTTTCACAGGGTCCTGCTAGCTAACAATATCGACATAGCTCACGAGGACTTCGGCAAACTAGCATTCGCTGCCATCGCCATTGAAACCATGTTAGAAGTTTCGAAACACTTCGAAGACGAGGAAACCATTCACTAGTGTACAAGCCTGGTGATCTAGTGATGGTTAATGACACTTGCCCGCTTCAATACTTTGTCGGCTTGCAAGCGCTGATCATCGCTAACATGGGTATGGATCCTACAGATCATTCGCAAGGTTGGTATTACAAGCTTGAATTCCATGACAACAAGCATCACATCTTCGCCCACAAAGAACTTGAGCTAGTATCCAAAGGCAAGAAGTAGTGAGATTCAAGGAGTACAATAAAATTATAAAAGAATATAAACAAATGGCTAAGGAAGCTCGCAATCTAGGGAACGAGTATGCAGCCCTCTGTTGTGAGATAATAGCAGAAGATTTAGAATTACTGAAGAAACAGGGAGCACTAAGCCTGCTCCCTAGCAAAGCTAGCAAATAGCACGAAAGGGTTGTCTAAATGACACAAGAGCAAGAGCCCGCCGGCTTCACGCCCGAGATGGTAAAGGCAAGGATCGAGGACCTTTCTGTGGATCTCTCATATGCAGAAAGATGTAAAGATTCAGCATATGCCCAACATATTGACAAAAGGATCAAAGCATTATATAATCTTTTAGAAAGGATTCAGAAGAATGCCAGCGCCAGAAAAGCCAAATAGAACTTTCAAGGTTGGCGATCTTGTCAGAATGAAGCCAGCTTCCGATGTTTTCCAGCATCTGCCTGCTTCTGCCAGCCTTGTTATGGTTACGGATGAGTTGCCTACAAGTTCACGATTCTTTTACGGCACTGTCTGCGCTACCGGCGAGGAACACCTTTGGAGCTATGACCAGTTTTATTTGCTCTCAAAAGCCGGTGCTTGAAAAAATTTTCTAGAAAAAAATTGAGATTTTATGAATACTCCTACATTAGATCTGCATGGGCTCCGGCATCATGAAGTTTCAAACGAAGTTGCTCGGTTTATTGAAACTTGGCTGGGCAATGATTTGTTTATTGATATTATTACCGGGAACAGCAAGACTATGCTTTCTGAGACTGTGAAGGTTATCGAGCAATATAAATTAGAATATATGACGGGTTTGCCGGCATATCAAGGAAAAGTTAGAGTGGTGATGTACGATGAATATTGATGCAATTGCACAAGCTGTGATGTATTGCCTGTCGTGGTTGGTTATTAGTGCGGGATGCACGTTTATTTTAGCTGCCGCATTTTTTGGATATCCAAGCGATGAAGAGGATGAAAAGTAGTATGTTATATAAGTCATTGTTTTTACTCGTATTTGCAAATATGTTCAACCAAGCTTACCAAATGCAAAACATTACTTGCCCTAAATGGGTGCCGGGTACTAATGAAATTTTGCCTCGTGGGGTTACATTATCGCCTGAGCTTGAGTTGAAGAACCGTGTTCGGTGCTATTGTGAGGTTGTATTGCCTCAAGAGCGTGGCTGTATTGCTAACAATGTGCCAAAAAATTTGTGCAAAGCTCGCACGTCGGCTTGGGTCGAGGATAACTTGATGCTAAAAGAAAATTTTAGACGGGCGCAAGCGCCTGCTGAGCTTCCAAGACGTGATCGGATGATGAATGTCGAACCGTAAGGGTATGACTCTTGTTGTTGTCTTGGTCATGGGAGCGCTCATTGGCTTGAGTGCAATGTTATTATTTTCTACCGCCAACATGGAAATGATGATCGCAGGCAATTCTCGACGCCATAAACAGGCAAAAATTTCTGCCGCAAGCGGCATATCTCACTTTACGGCTCTTGGTTTGGATTACAACACACTTAGAGAGCGATCTGGCGGTCTGCAAACTTTGCAAATTTTGTCAAAGACCCAACTGTCGCCTAAAACCTATTATGAAGTAAAGGTTCATTTCTTTCCTCATCTAAACGATGGACAGTATGTGGTCGAAAGTATCGGGTATTATACAAAGGGTAATAAGATTTTGTCATTGCACCCAATAAAAGCCCTCTTTCAGGGCGAGCAATAAAAAAACAAAACTACTTATTGATACGGAGTTTATTATGATCACTAAAAATCCTCTTTGGAAGCAGATTCGCCTGGGGCTAAAAGAACACGCTAGATCAGAAAAGCTGACCGCTGATGTTATGCGACGGATAAAGGAACTTAGAGATGAAAATAACGAAGTCAATAATAAAGAAAGCTCTTAGAGAAACTTTAGCTAAATCACTCAATGAGAACAAAGACGATTCTTATGCGGGCATTAAGAAGAAGTACCGTGATAGTTTTGTAAATATGGTCAAAATGCTTTCCAAGAAAGGCAACCAAAAGAACACACCACCTTATACAAACAAGCCAACCGTTGGTAAGTCTGGACCTGCTGGGTCGCCGTAGGAGTATATTATGCACAACATGTACCGACAATGGAAAAAGTACCTAGAAGAAGGTGTCCGAGTAAAAATCAAAGTTCCTTTCTCTTTCGAGCCTCACTCGGATTTGAACAGAGACTTCTGGAATCAGCCAGGAGATAGACTTGATCCTAAAATTAGAGAGCACCTTTTAGAGATTGCTCAGGACTTTATTGAAAGCAGTCAGGCTGCTGGTGCTCCTCTAAAGGATATCACCTTCACGGGCTCCTTGGCAAATTATAATTATTCTAAGTTTTCCGATGTAGATCTTCATGTTCTCTTTGATTTTGGCGATATCAATGAAGATGAGGACTTGGTCCGTGATTATTTCCAAGCAGCAAAGTCTGTATGGAACAATGCACATGATATTGAAATGCTTGGCTATGAGGTAGAAATCTACGGTCAGGACATCAAAGATCCCCATACTGCTTCTGGACTTTATTCTATTCTCAATGATGAGTGGATTGTCAAGCCTGACCGAGCAGACCCACAGATCGATTACAAAGATATCAAGGTCAAGGTAAAAGATCTAGAGAATCAAATCGATGAAGTGGCTGATCTATACGACGAAGGAAAATACGAAGAAGCAATAAAGCAAGCCGACCGTCTCAAGGCAAAGATTAGAAGGTTTAGAAAGGCTGGCTTAGAATCAGTAGGTGAGTATTCTGTTGAAAATCTAGCCTTCAAGATACTAAGAAGGAATGGGTATCTTGGAATCTTATCAAACGCTAAAACAGATTCTTATGATAAGATGATGTCCGTAGAAAAATGAAAAAACTACTAACAGAGTGGCGGAAGTTCTTGAAAGAAGAAGCCAAAGAAATATCTGATCTAGCTCTCTATATGTCTGATGGTTTCATTGTTCTCTACGATTATCTTGGTATGCTTGGCCATATTCGTAAGGCTGTACGTGAAGATCCAGAAAAGTATGATATTGGGAAATATATTGTAGGTGTTGTACGAGTTGGTCATGTATACAAACATGAAACCATACAGGAGATTTGGGCGAAAAAAGGCTATGGTCCTCTTTTGTACCGACTCGCAATAGAACAAGCCGAAGACGTCGGCTTATCCCCGTCTAGACTCAAGAGGGAGGTTAGCCCTGCTGCTTCTAATGTTTGGAAACAATTTTATGATGGAAAAGGGGCAGAATATGTCCGCCATGAACCCCTAGAGAAGAAAGTACACGACATTAAGTGGCTAGATTCAGTCTATTATTCAAAAGATGATAAAAAAATCAAAAAAGAAAAAGCTATATCCAAACATAACAAAATTTTCAATCCTTCTAGAGACCCATATGAGGAAATGTTTACACACTTTTTAGAAACAGCCGATTCTAAACTGGGACAAGAGATGGGGAAAATTTATCCCAAATGAAAAAACTTCTCACAGAAAGAAAGATTCGATTTATGGTATTGGAAGCAATCATCAAGGGGAGAGCCCTTGAGAAGTATTCTACTTTATTGAGCCGATCTATTGTAAATTCTTTGAAAGATGAGGATATACAAGAAACATTCAATACTTCTGGTGCAGCAACTTATATGCTCGATGTGCCAGAGGTTACTGATGATATTGATTATCTTTCTCACGTTTTTGTTAAGCTCCAACAAAGTGATAGAATAAGTGTTGATGCTGCTTATGGCTATATTCTTGATGCAACCGAAGAAGAGAGGAAGGATTCTGATATTACTGTCAACGTAGGACTTCCTAAAAACTATCAAGAGGACTTATCTTTTATGACTGCCTTTGTTCCCGAGTTGAAGGACACTCTCAGGCACGAACTCGAACACAGCAGCCAAAGCACAGAAGAACTGATGATTTTGCAGAGAAAAGTACCAGACAGCAACATTTGGAAAAACATACAAACAGCAGAGGATTATTACCTATCAGACGTAGAAACTGCTGCTCATGTTACGGGAATATATAAAAAAGCAAAAACATATAAACTTCCCGTAACCACCGTGATGGATCACAACTTAGAACAAATATATTACACGGGACTTTCTTATGAAGTGGACCCAGAACAACTAGAAACTCTAATGAATAGGATCTCAAAGAAATGGGCGAACTATTTATTTGATAGATACCCGAGGGCAAAATAGTGAAAAAAATGCTAACAGAATGGCGACAGTTCCTAAAAGAACAAGAGATGAGCCAAGAAGATTTTAGAAAGATGCAAGTAGGCAAGTATGCCGAAGCGATGAATGACCTTCTCGACCAAGATAGAAGCGACCTGAAAAATAGCAAGTTCCCTGAAGATATTGTTGGCACTTTCGCTTTGAGTGGGTTTGCAACTCTTGTGGGATTAGCAATGAAATATATTCCTAATCAGGTAGATGATTTCATAGAAAGATATAAGAAAGATCCTAAAGTTGCTACTGAAGATGTTTTAGCTATATCGTTGCCTGAACTAGCTGACTTAGATTTCAAATTCATAGGTCCAGGATATTATGACGACAGTCATTATACTGATAGACTTAGCAATTACTATAATAAAGCGAGGGAATCTGGAAAAATAGAAATGGATATGGATATTGACACTGGCCGGCCAGGACGAGTGATGTAAATAAAAAAACCGAAAGAGGTGGTAAAGAGAACCATGAGAAAAATGCTAACAGAGTGGAAGAAGTTCTTAGACGAAGATGCTCGCAGAAGCAGCCCGCTAGTACAACTCAATGAGATCAGCCAAGAAGTGTATGATGGTGTAGTAGACGCCGCTGACAGTCTTTCTGAATCCGAATTGAATCCTCTGTTCGGCGACCAAGAACGTGTTCTAGTTCCTTTGCAGGCAGAAGCTAATGAACAAGTTCAGGAGTTCTATGATAAGATCGTAACCCCGCTAGCATCCAAAGGAATCAAAGTAGACCTCAAGGATGGCACTGCTACCAAAGAAGTGGAAACCCAGCGAGGTAAAAGGGAAAGAAAATTAAGATTAGGAAAAGCCATCGGTAGAGAACTCCCAGAAGATACTCAAAAATGGTGGAACAAATTCCAAGCTGACTTTCTTGGAAACCCTGACATATTAGAAGCAAAGTACGGTGTTATCATTACACAACACCCAGTAGACGTAGCGAGAATGTCTGACTTTAGTGAAGCAGATATTCAGTCCTGCCATTCACAAGGTTCTGATTATTTTAGATGTGCCCTTGCTGATGCTAAGCGAGCAGGTGCTGTAGCTTATCTTATCGATGGAAAAGATATCCCACGTGCTGAAGAAGAGTTGAATGACACGGAGTTGTTTTCTGATCGTGAGCGTGGTGTTAGTGGTATTACTCCTATTGGTCGTATTCGTCTCCGCAGGTTTGACAACTTGAAACTTGCCGAAGAAGGCGACGCTTTAGCTCTGCTGGTGCCAGAGCTTAGAGTTTACGGCGAGAAAGTACCAGGGTTCATGAATACGGTTCAAAACTGGGCTCGTGGAATTCAAGAGAATCATCCTGTATTCAAAAAGAAACTCAACCTCAAAGACTTTGTTTTACGTGGCGGGTCTTATCAGGATACACCATCCTTCAATATGTTCAATGCCTTTGTTGGTCCTGAGAACCTCGAACTCAATCCAGACTTGGAAATGTATGGGAACGATGAGGACACTAGATCTGAGCATGGTGAAGACGATATTGATTATGATAACGAACAACAACAAATGATGATCGCAAGCGCCGAAAACCAGATGGAAGAAGCTCGTTATCACTTGGACCATGAAGAGGTGACTTTTGATTATGAAATTAGGTGGGATGATTGGAATGAGTCTGTAGAGATTGACTACAAGATCACCATCGATTTTGATTTCAATTTTGCTAACTTTATGGGTTCCCCTAATTTAGGCAAAGGAAGTGAAGAAGAGCTTCGAAAAGCAATTGATCGGGTTGAGCCATTGGCTGCAATCAGAGACATAGCTGAAGGAACATATGAAGAGTCCGAGTATTACAACTATGATATCGCATTGGCATTTTCCAGCGATCTTGTTGATGTTAGGATGGGGCGAGGGTCTAAGCCAGTTGTAAGGATCCAAATGTATGATCAAAACGTGACACACGATCCTGACAATTTTGCATATGACTTAGGCAGAGAGATAGAAGAAATCACAGATAACCATAAAGAGATTCACAGAGAGATAGAGAACGCTCTAAGAGAAGACGGGTGGCTTATTGAGACATCTTTTGATAAGTTGAAGGTTGACCCAGAGGAGCCCAAGAAGCTCGGCGGGGAATCTTTTGAGAATTTCAACATTTCTAGAGACGATGATATTATTCAGGCAGAGGCAAGATTTTCACTTGAAAATTATCCCTTGACAGGCAAGAGAAAACTTACTACTGACTTTGGTGACACCACAGTGATGTATAGAGAGGGTCCGCAACTTGTAAACATTGCTAAAGCCGATTCTCCTCTGTGGGGAAAATACAAAGGAAGAGATACTTTTCCTCCTGCACGAAAGCAGAGAATAATCAAAGCCCTCAAAAAAGAGATCACCGACGCTGCCAAGGCTGCCACTATGCAGCCAAGCCTTCCAATTGCTGATCTTCCAGCAAGTAAAAAGAAAGGTATGAAAGGCGCAGAGATGTTGACACCTGCTATTGACGATGTTATTGTATTTCTCAAGCAGACATATGACAGTGATCACAGCCCTTATAGAAAAAAGGGCATGTCACAATATCATGCTATTGGTGGCATTGCCTTTGAGTTTGAGCCTAAATCCAGCGAAGAACAAATTCAAACAAATCTTAGGTTTATCAAATATTTTGATGAGAATGTAGAACCCATTCGTATGGCTCTTCAGAAAGAATGGGACGATATGTTAGCCAATTATGAAAAGAAAGAAGTCCTCGTTTCGGATGAAAAGAAAGAAACTAATGAGTCAATTAGCAAAATGTTAAGGACTATAATCAGAGAGCAAATAAATAAAGGGTAAAAACTTATTATGAAACTCCTGATGGAACAGTGGCGGTCGTTTCTAAAAGAAGGTATTGATCCCCGCATACAAAAACAAATTGACGCACTACCAGAGGATGTCGGGATTGCTATCCTAGATATGTCCGGTCGCAAAGTTTTCAAATATGTTCGAATAGAAGATCCCGACACTCAACAGTATTCTGAATTGTCTAGCGATGATTCTACAATTCGTAAAGATAGAAAGGTGATAAAGACCGGCGTCCCACATGGTCATGTTACGATTGAGAAAACCGATGATGATTATGAAGGACCCTGTCACGGAGGGTATGCTATTCTTGGAGCATATGTTGAGCGTGGCTGGGGTCCTCTACTGTATGAGGTTGCTCTTGAGTGGTCCACAGAGAATGGTGGTGGACTAATGCCAGACAGAGTGATGGTTTCAGATTATGCCATGGCTGTTTGGGACAAATACCTAGACAGGGGCGATATTCAGAAAAAACAATTAGATACAAACCCTGACCACCCAAGAGACATCAACAAATCAGTACCTCAACTAACTCCTGACTATGAAAGAGATGACTGCGATCAGAGCAAGACAATCAGAAGTTTTGGTAAAGATTGGGCAGATAGCTCGCTTTCAAAGGTATATAAAAAGAATAGTACAGAAGTATTAGACGCACTGACGAACTCTAACCGTTTGATCATTGTATAGTAAGGACAAGCAAATGAATTCTATGAATAAGTGGAAAGACTTCCTACTCAAAGAAGGCATCAGTGATGTCGTTTATCATAGTAGAACAAAAGAGGATAGAATCTTAGATATCCTGAAAAATGATAGATTTCTTACCAACGGGTCCTTCTCGAAAGAGGTAGAAGGACAGTTCGGCGGAGGAAAGCTTTACTTTTTGTCAACTTCAAGAACTCCAATCAATGCTTATACAAGTCCTGAGCCCAGGGGTGCTATATTCAAGCTTGACGGCAAAAAACTAAGAGACAAGTACAAAGGTAACACTATTGATTATTATGGGTCAGGGAGGCGTTCTTCTAAAAGATCAGCAGATCCAGAAGGTGGCTATGAAGGCTTTGAGGCTGAAGATAGAATTATCTTAGACGATCCTTACGTTGAGAACGCCGATGAATATATTGAAGAAATACATTTTGGAATCCCAATGTTTAGATTCGAAGAAGACTTCTTTACCGATGGTCGTGAGCGTAGACCTGCACGAATCTTTGAAGTTTCCATTGATCTTATTGAAAAAGCTACAAAAATAGCGGAGCAAAAAGGAATTCCTTATTATATTCATGTTGGTCCTGAGACATGGCCTCACGTAGAGGTTGGAAAAAAGAAAGCCCTTAGATCTTTTGAGGAACTTCAACAAGTTCTTGAAGAATTCCCTAAAGACAAGATCATGGCTAGATCCGATCGAGCGGACTATGTTTCTCCTTCGGAGATCAAAGGAAAGGGTCGCTCAATTGACAGGTTAGACTTGTTTACGAAGATGGCACGTTCTGTTTTAGAAGGTAAAACATATGAACAGTTTATTGATTCTTTCTTTCCTCCCGAAAAAGAGCCAGGGGAAATATATACCGGACTTCATCAACGCATAAACGTTGTTGGTGACATAGACGCAGACTATGAAGAATACAAACAAAAAGCAGAAAATGAACGACGAGCACATGTTTCTGAACTTTATAGGGGAATAAAAAGAGATCCAAAGGGAGCTTTTCAACTTATAAGAACTGAATTACACAACCTTGAAAAGAGTTTGGAAGCAAGACCGCAGGTTACTGAAGTTGGCAGACTGCTCAAACAAACAGGCACAACTACCGTTATTGATCTGATGGACTATTTAAAAAAGGCTATTGAGGAGAACGAAAAGTGAAACACAAGCTCATAATGGAAAATTGGAGAAAGTTCAGAGATAGTGATGAACCTATCAAAGAAGAACTATTGGTAGAAAGAAATATGGTTGCCAACGAGATGGTTGATAACTACCGAGAATTACAGCGTAGATTATGGCACGCTGGGCTTGATAGTACTGGCGAGGGACCAAGATATAATTTGTGGAGACTCCAGACGGTATTTAACGTTAGCCCGGAAGAGGCAAAAGCACAAGTAAAAAAACATACGGAAGAAATGTCTGATGCTGCCAAACTTTCGGCAAAAGTAATCAAGCAGGAACTGGAAGATACTGATAAAATGGTAGCTTTTAAAAATCATATAGGGGAGACTGTAAAGGATGGTTTCATTGCTCCGCTCCCACAAAATCAACTCTTGTCCGATCTGGATAAATGGACTCCAGAAAACGGACAAGTTCCAGATTATGAAGAATATAAAAAACATTTAGAAACCAAAGGGCAAGCCAAATAAAATGAAACTCAATAAATCACAACTACAGAAGATGATCAAAGAAGCCATAGAGGTAGCTATAAATGCTCCTGATGGCAATGAGGACCATTTAGATCCCAAGTTTCAAAAGAGTGACACATACAAGGGCGACACATCTTTACGTGGCGGAGTAAGAGTAACTACTAGGCAGCCCAGCGTGGGAGATACTGTTGTTTTTAGCACTATAGATTACTTCAAAGACGAAAGAAAGTATCACTACGGAAAAGTGGTGAGTATTGAGAACAAGCGTGGGGACAGGGCAAATTGGAACACAAGAGGCGAAGATCCCTATGTAACTGTTGAAGTCCATTTTGAGTCCGGTCAAAAGAAAAAAGGATCAAAAACAGGCGAACAAGGTCCTGTAAAAAGACTCGAAGCACCACAACTATATGATATAGTGTCTGGCGATATTGGCGTATTGGCTGACCAAAGTTGGTTAGAAAAGCAGTCATAACAATAACTCCGATAGATCTCCCGAATACTACTGAATAAAACTACTTAGTAGGAGGTCTATGCTATATGAGTACTTTCAAAGAACACAAGACGATTGCAGACAGATCTGCTGCTGATCGCTCTCGACATCGTAAAAAGATAGAAAGAGCCATCAAGGACAGCATAAAAGATGTCGTCGCCGAAGAAAGTATTATTGGACAAAGTGGCAAAAAGAAGGTCAGAATACCCGTCAAGGGCATTCGAGAGCACCGTTTTGTCTACGGAAACAACGAAAAAAACAAAAAAGTAGGATCTGCACAAGGGATTGACATAAAAGAAGGTCAACAAATTGGTAAAAAGCGCCGTCGTAGCCAACAACAAGGTCAAGGTGACAAGCCAGGCAACGGTCCCGGCGAAGAGATGTATGAAATAGAAATGTCTCTAGAAGAGCTAGCAGAGTACTTATTTGCCGATCTAAATCTTCCGGAACTAGAAAAGAAAAGATTCAAGTTCATAACGGAAGAAAAGATGAAGAGAAAAGGCAAGCGACCATACGGTATCCGACCACGCTTGTCAAAAAAAGAGACTATTAAACAAAAGCTTAGAAGAAAAAAAGCAGCCATCAAAGCCGGCACACATGATCCCGAATCTGGTGAGCGCTTCACATTCCATGAGAGTGATCTAAGATATAAACATATAGCTCCTGTACAGAAAGAGAATACAACAGCAGTCATCTTCTTTGTTATGGATGTCTCTGGCTCTATGACTAAATTTAAGAAGTTCTTAGCTCGTAGCTTTTTCTTTCTTTTATACCAATTTTTGAACCACCGCTATTCTGCGGTTGATGTTGTGTTTGTCTCCCACACATCTGAAGCCAGAGAAGTAAACGAAGAGCAATTCTTCACACAAATGCCAAGTGGAGGTACGCTTGTATCTTCAGGGCTGACAAAGGTTGAAGAGATCGTTGAAAAGCGTTACCACCCAAATAATTGGAATATATACACATTCTATTGTGGTGATGGTGATAACTGGGGGATAGACAACGCTCCCGCAGTTGATGCCTTTAGAAGACTAAAAGAATTCAACCAGATGATCTGCTACACAGAAATTGGTGAGTTGAACAAATATGAAAGAGCAGGCTTCTTTCAGAACTTTGAACCCGAAAAAGCTCTTTGGGACCACGTTACACCCTTGGAAGATAAAGGGTTTCGTAAGGTCAGGTTAGAGACTCACGACGATATTTGGAGATCATTCAAAAAACTATTCGGAGGAAAATCATAATGCCTGATTGGTCAATGAAAGAACTCCAAGACTGGGATGAAAAGATATGTGAACTAGGCGAAAAGTATGGTTTGGATTGGTATCCCATCTCTTACGAGATCTGCGATTATAAAGAAATGATAGGTCACATGGCTTATTCTGGTCTCCCGACACACTATAGGCACTGGTCTTACGGTAAGTCATTTGATCGCATCCAGACAGAATACAATCTTGGTATGTCAGGGTTGCCGTATGAGATGATTATCAACTCTAATCCCAGTATTGCATATTTGATGACTGAAAACCCAATGCCAACCCATATTCTTACAATGGCACACTGCGTTGGGCATAGTGATTTCTTCAAGAACAACCGTATGTTTGCTGAGACAGGAGCCGATACAGCCATCGACAGCTTCAAATCTGCTGGCAAACGAGTAAAGAAATACATGGAAGATCCAAACATTGGTATCGATAGAGTGGAAAAGATTCTAGATGCCTGCCATGCTGTCAGGTTTCAAGTTCCTCGCACCCCTGGTGTAAAGCGAAGGGATCACAAAAAACTTAAAGAATATTATACAAAACTTGTGATGAATGACACAACTGGCAAATGGGATAATTTTGATTTGAACAAACTACCTCTAGAGCCAGATCAAAACTTATTAAAGTTTATTGCTGAGCATAATGTTATGCTTGAACCTTGGGAGAGGGATCTTATCAATATTGTTGCTAAAGAGTCTTCTTATTTTGTGCCGCAAGCCTTGACCAAGATTATGAATGAGGGGTGGGCTGTACTAATCCACGAGAAGATCGTGAAAGAACTTGATTTACCAGCAGATTATCATCTTTCTTTTATTAGATTACACAACCAAGTGATCAGACCACACCTTGGACGTGTCAATCCTTACCATTTAGGGTATAAGATCTTCAGGCACATCGAGGAAAAACATGGTTTTGAAGAGTGTATTAGAACAAGAGAGACTCACAATGATGAAACATTTATAAAGACATTTTTTGACTTAGAATTGTGTAAAGAATTGAATTTATTCACATATTCTACAGACCAAAGGGAAGGTACTACAAGAGTTAGAGATGTTTCTGGAGAAGAATCTTGGAGAACCATCCGTGACGATCTAATTAAAAATGTAGGACTAAATGCTATTCCTGTCGTGATGGTAAAAGAATTAAAGAAAGATGGTACATTGATTCTAGAACACGAACACGATGGCAGAGATTTAGAGTTGTCGGAAGCAAATAAGGTGTTTTCATACATAAATGATCTGTGGTCCGGCAATATAAGGTTTACAACCATCATCGAAGAAGAAGAATGGGAGTTCTAGAAAGATGACAAAGTCAACAAAGTCTGGAAAATTTCTAAAACTTGTCGAAAAGCACAAGGAAAAGAAATCTACTGTAAAGTTTGAAGGATCCTTAGAAGATTACCTCAAGGTTGTTGAAAAAGATCCAAGTGTCGCAAGACTGGCACATAAGAAATTATATGATGTTCTAGTAGGGGAAGGTATGACAAAGATGTCAACTTCCGATTCTCGCTGCAACAAGCTATTTGGAGGCGAAGAAATAAGAACATATGACTACTTCCAGAGCAAGTTCTTTGGTATGGAGAGATCTCTCGCTAAAATCATGAGATTCTTGCGATCTGCCTCTCTAAAGGGCGAGGAAAGCCGTCAGGTTCTTCTTCTGCTTGGTCCTGTGGGTGCTGGCAAGTCTGCCCTTATGGAGCATATCAAATCTGCTCTAGAGAAGTGTGAACCAATGTATCACATTAAAGATTGCCCAATTCACGAAGAGCCACTCCATCTTATCCCAAGATCCCTTAGAGATGACTTTGAAAAGCTTTATGGAATTAGAATTGAAGGTGATTTATGCCCTGTTTGCCGTCACAGGCTAAAAGAAGAATATAATAATGATTATATGTCTATGCCAATTACACAATCCTCTTACTCTGTGCGTGGACGAAGAGGTGTTGGTGTCGTTCCTCCCATGGATGCCAATAGCCAAGACGTAACAATACTAGTTGGCAGCGAAGATATTTCCAAACTAGATCTTTACCCAGAAGATGATCCTCGTGTTTTGTCGCTGAACGGCGCATTCAACGTTGGCAATCGTGGTATTGTTGAGTTTGTTGAGGTCTTCAAGAACGAGATTGAATTTTTACACACCATGATTACAGCCACTCAGGAAAAAGCTGTCCCTTCCCCAGGTAAAGGACCAATGATTTACTTTGATGGTGTTATTCTTGCTCACTGCAACGAGGCAGAGTGGAACAAATTCAAGTCTGAAAATACAAATGAAGCCATCCTTGACCGTATTGTTAGGGTGAATGTCCCTTATTGTCTCGAAGTATCAGAAGAGCAAAAGATTTATGAGAAAATGCTAGGACTATCTGATTTTGATGGTCACGTCGCTCCTCATACTCTTGAAATTGCAGCTATGTTTGCTGTGTTGAGTAGACTTCACCCTTCGAATAAAGTAGATGCGCTTACAAAAATGAAGTTATATGCTGGTGAAGAGGTCATCGAAAAGGGTCATGTCAAGAAAGTTGACATCAATGACCTTCGTGATGAGGCTAGAGATGAGGGAATGACGGGTATTTCAACTCGTTTCATCATGAAAGCCATCGATTCAGCATTGTCTGACAGTGAAAAGAACATGGTAACCCCTATTTCCATCAGAGAAGCGCTTATAAAGCAAGTAAAAGACCAAATTGTCGTAGAAGATGATAGAAACCGCTACCTTGATTTCCTCGGTAAGACTCTTCACGATGAATATTTGAATATTTTAGAGAAAGAAATAACAAAAGCATTTGTTTCTGCTTATGATGAGCAGGCAGAGTCGCTTTTCAACAACTATCTTGACCATGCTGAGGCTTATGTCAATATGCAAACCGTAAAAGACAGGGTAACAAACGAAGAAATCAACCCTGATGAAGCTTTTATGGCATCTATTGAGGAGCAAATCGGTATTATTGGCTCCGCTAAGGAAAATTTCAGAGTTGATATCACTGCTTACATGTTTTCTAAACTCAGAAGAGGTGAAGAAGTTGATTGGCAGTCGTATGCGCCCCTCAGAGAGGCTATTGAGAACAAACTTACCTCTTCGGTCAAAGAAATTTCACGAATTGTGACAAAATCCAAGTCTAGAGATAAGAAACAGCAAGGAAAATACAACGAAATGGTCCAAACTCTCATTGATGAGTATGGATATAACGAAAATTCAGCGGAAGAAGTCATAAAATTCGCTGCAAACAACCTCTGGAGAGATAGTTAGGCGAAAAAAGCTTACATTTTCTCTTATTTCGTGTATAATCTGGCTAGGTGCAGATAAAATGTCAAATAATGAACTAACTCTAGACGCCCTCAAGGATTTACTAGAGAATACTGATTATGCAGTAGAAGAAGTTCCTAAAGAGGCTATGCCAATAGGCAGTTTGTGCCGATCTGTTCGTTTAGATAGGCTTGGTGTCGTAATTGATGCTTTTTATGGCGGTTTAGACGAAGATCAGAAAAAAATTGTTATTTATAGCATACTAATTCTTCCCGAAAGTAAAGGAATAAACCATTTTTCCGAGTACACTAACAAAACAGCCTTAAAAAAGAGTAGTTTTTATGTCTCCAACGAGTACGAATATGAAGTCATCGGGTATTTAATGATACCACCAGTTGATATCTCTATTTTCTCTTCTCTCCTTGGAAATGACTTATTATTATGAAAATATTACCCACAGCAATGTTATTTGATATGGATGGCACAATAACCGATGTCAGAGAGCCAATAACCGAAGAGGTTGTCGAGGTTTTGTCGCAAATCCCTATCAGTGTTCGAAAATATTTGGTGACAGGGTCAGATATTGTCAAAGTAGAAAATCAAATTCCAAATGAACTGTTGTTATCATTATTTGAAAGGGTGTATACTTGCAATGGTACGAGAGTTTGGAACTGTAATCTTGACATGGATGATGAAACAGGAACTTGCGAACCTGAATTGATACACAGAGTTGATCTTATTGATCATTATTCAGAAGCTGATCTAAATCATATTACAAACGTTCTTCTAGGTATCGCTAAAAATACCCACACTAAAGTAAAGACAGGAACGTTTATAGAATGGCGTCAAAGTCAGATAAACTTTTCTGTTGTTGGTAGAAATTGCACACGTGATCAAAGAGAAGACTATGTCAAGTGGGATCGTAAAAGTAATGAAAGACAAAAGATTATAAAACAATTGAGAAAAGAATTTGAAGGTTGGGGTCTTTCTTTTAGGCTTGGCGGTCAAATATCAATCGATATTACAAGAGAAGGTTGGGATAAATCATATGCTTTCGAAAATATGAATGAATCTCCTGATCAGTGTGTATTTTTTGGAGATAAAATCTGCAAAGATGGAAATGATCTTGACATTGCTATGAAATGTGGTAAATATTATATGGTAGAAAGCCCTGCCGACCTTATACTTCAAATGCAGGAATACTTATGAATGATTACGGGATTTACGCTTCTGGTTGGTATTCTATTAGCCCTGCTTTTGCCTGGTGGAACACTGATGTTTGTCGTATGGCTCAGATCAAGGCACGCAGAGAAGCAGCGAGAGTTGCTAAAGAAAATGAACAAAAAAAGAAAAATAACTCTGAAAAGCTTGCAAAAGGAACAATTTCGATATATGCTTAGTAGGAAGCAAAGGAGGAAACAAGATGAAGAAACTCCTTCTAGCAGCGATAGGGATTAATATCCTACTCTTATCTTTCAATGCAGCTTCTGGATTGTGGACCGGAGCATTATTCAATGCTATTATTGGATCTATATGTGGTTTTAGTTACTTGCAGTCGGAGGAATAATGAACTGCTTTCAAGTCGAAGTTCGTGGCGTAACCTTTACAATCTGGGCACCTACTCTGAGAGAAGCCGTAGAAACATTCATGATTGATATGGATTTCTTTGAGGTGCCAAAAGAAATGGTGTCTTGTATTCCTGTGAAAGAGTTCCCAATGCCAGAGAACTGCCCAGGTGGATTTTAATTAAACTTTTTTCAAAAAACACTTGACTCCTGATTCTGATATGCTAATATACTAATGTGAGGGAGAGAGATATGAAGCTTGAAGCTGCTATCAAAAAGATTCGCAATCGTGCCAAGGCTGTCAATCGCAAAGTCGAGATTGAAGAACGTGACCGTAAGACTTATGTGAAGTTTGAAAATGCTTCGCATGAGATTTCTTTCTATGTCAACTCGGATGGTACCATCAGTTCTCCGCATTTGCGGGCTTGGAATGATTTTACCGATTCCATGGTTGATTACTTTGCCGGCTATTTTACCGATAATATTACTCAGGCACTAAACTCGGTTGTTCCACTTCCACCCAAGTATCCTGTTGGTTCTTTGGTTCGATTCAAGGATAACAAGCGTATGAACCGTTGGAAGTTGTCAGGGAAGATTGCCTTGGTAATCCAAGCCGAGGCTGGCGGAAACTACAAACTTCAATACGACGGCGTTGAAGAGCGTTACAATCCTTTCTACGCCCAGCGTGATATTGAGTTAGTTTCCTAAAAAAGCTTGACTTCTAATCTGCCTGTGTTACTATAAGATGTAAGGAGAGAGCAATGGCTATCGCAAATCCCGAAGTAGAGTTTCACCTTCCCGAGTTTGTTGGCGAGTGCGTCGCAATGCTTAACGAGCATTATGAGACAAAGTTTCCAAGGTTGAATGTGCCCGACGTCAAAGTCAAAGAGGGCGGTAAGTTCTACAAGGTCTACAAAGACGAGGGTGAATATCACAAGAGCGTTTGGTTCTTTGTCAGCAAAGAGGACGGCTTGATTTGGAAGCCCGCTTCTTGGAAGGCTCCTGCACGCAACTTCCCTCGTGGAAACATTCTTGAAGATAAAGCAAAAGACGTTATCGGTATCTACGGATTATAAGGAGAAGAAAAATGAGAAATATTCTTATTTCGATTTCTTTAGTGTTAGCGGTCGGGTGTTCACATAAACAACTGAGTTCGATTCAAATCAAAAAGGGTGACACCCTGAGCGAGTTGGCTGTCAAACACAAGATTAGTCAGAGATCTTTACAAAAACTTAACCCGGCTATCAAAAATCCAAACCTGATTATTGCTGGCAAAAACTTAAAACTTCGTAAGAAATAGGAGACAATGTGTCCAATCCAAATCTAGGAAAGTCTCAGTGGATGACCTTGCGGGAGTTTGATCATGAGTCTTTTATCCAATGGTTTATTTCAGAGTCAGAAGCTGGCAGAATGTCGCCAGGTCGTTTAGAGGAAGCAAATTGGGGAGTGAGTCCTCAGTTTCTGATCAACGCCTCATTTGATGCTGAGGCTGCTGAGCAGGCAAAGTGGATGAAGCCCCTTTTGTTCTTAGTTGGTGTGGCGACGGGGATGATTGGTGGGGCGTTATTGAGTTTAGAAGCACCTATTTATTGGCTAACTTTTTAGGAGAAAGTAAAATGGAAAAGTTTCATGAATATTTTAGTCTTGTCAACCATCCTTACAGAACTTACGCTTTGTTGATCGTATTAGCGTTTGGTGGCAGTGTTGTTGGTAACGTATTAGCGAACTGGTTGTTCAAGTAATATTATTTGTTGCCTAGAAAATAAGAGGAAACTATGAAGAAAAAGAATACCCGGCGAAGATAAGCGTTACGGGTAAACCGGAACCGATCTGGCAGGAAGCATAAAGAGCCAGCGTCCCTACCTTCAGCACCCACATACCTTTGGAGAGTTGCGTGTGGAAGGCGGTTTGTAGGGTCAGATACACTACAGACAGGAATCCCGTAATGGTTCGGGTGAAAACTCTTCACATTTGGTTCAGTAGCTCAGTTGGATAGAGCAACGGCCTTCTAAGCCGTGGGTCGCAGGTTCGAATCCTGCCTGAATCACCAAGGAGTTGAGATGTTGAGAATTTTAGGAAAGTTACCGAGAGAGTTGGGGGTCGCTGTCAGCGGTGGTCCCGACTCTATGGCTATTTTAGATTTCCTCAATAATAACCACGATGTGACAGCTTGTTATTTTGATCATGGTACAGAGTTCGGCAAAAAGTGTAAACGGTTTGTAAAAGATTTTTGTGACAGTAGGGAGATTCCTATCGTCATTGGAATTAATTATAACTCTTGTCCGCCAAAAAAATCACTTGAAGAACATTGGCGTGACGAGCGTTACAAGTTCTTTCATAGTTTCAATATGCCTATCGTGACGGGTCATAACTTAGACGACGTGATTGAGTGGTTTTTATTCTCTTCAATGCATGGTAATGGAAAGATTATCCCATACGAGAACAAAAACGTTATTAGACCGTTTATCTCAACGTCTAAACGCTCTCTAGAAGATTGGTGCAATAGGAAGGAAGTACCCTTCCTCACAGACCCAGGAAATACGGATAGAAAGTTTATGAGAAGCATTATTCGACATGATATTATGCCTCATGCTAGGCTCGTAAATCCAGGGCTAGAAAAAACATTTAAAAAACTTATAAAGAAAGAGTATACTACTACGGGGGGTTAGCTCAATTGGTTAGAGCAACTGACTCATAATCAGTAGGTTCAGAGTTCAAGTCTCTGGCCCCCTACCAGCGCCGCTTTAGCTCAGTTGGTAGAGCATCGGTTTTGTAAACCGACGGTCATCCGTTCAAGTCGGATAAGCGGCTCCACAAAAGACCTAAGCAAGTCTATAAACTGCTTATAGGGTGAGAATATGGAATTCGTTGAAATTTGGGATAGTCTTGGATATTTTGATGGGCTTCTTTTTTCAGTGTGGCTTTCTATCATGTATTATACAAAGTCTTGGATTGATCACAGATTTAGAGTAAAGTAATATATTACACTCTAGTTATATCAATGGGGAGTTAGCTCATCTGGTAGAGCGCCTGCTTTGCACGCAGGGGGTGATCGGTTCGACTCCGATACTCTCCACCATAGAGTGCGATTCTAGCGTATGACCTAAGCATGTCACAAAACTGCTCATATATGGAAGGATGACCGAGAGGCCGATGGTGCAGCATTGGAAATGCTGTGTGGGGCAACCCACCGAGGGTTCGAATCCCTCTCCTTCCTCCATTCTAAAAGGCTCCCTTGTGGGAGCTTTTTTATTTAAAGTTTTTTTGAATACAATATGAAATATAGCGTTTATAGGGGGCATCTTGGACACGACTAATTATTCCAAGATGAAGTAATGTTCTTTAACCTTTACCTTTTGTCCTTTTGTAGACTATTTGATAAAGTGTTTCGTGTTATAACGAAAGAATGTTTTATAATTTGAAATCTAAATGTTACTATCTTCTTTTGGTCTTTTTGACTAGATAATAAAGTAATATGATGGTTTCTAAATGTTCACAAAAGTAAGGTTTTTGAATGTTACGTTTAGGGGGTCACCCTGGGTTGCGAATTAGTCTCACATCGTTTCATATCGTTTCGTAACACACAAAGGGAGGAAAATATAAAATGCCTTATATTTCCGACGCATCCGTAAATGGTTTAGTTCTACAAAAGAAAATGCTTGATTCCTCTAGTGATCTTGCAAGTGTTCTAATGGTTTCCGAGCCAGAATCTGGTATCGACAAAAAACTAAATGTTGCTTTTAATGAGGCAATGGTCCAAAGAAATACTCTTTCTGCGGCACTAAGCACTGAAGTTTCTGCTCGTGCATCTGACATGACAGTAACAATTAATGCTCGTGGTACTGGTGATGACGAACAAAGCATAGCTTTAGCTGCTGCTGTAACTGCTCGTATTTCCGACATGGCAGACGCAGTTGCTGCTCGTCAGGCAGGCGACTCAGCACAATCTTCAGCTATCTCTGCTGAATTGTTAGCAATGAATACTGCTGTTGCTGCTGAAGCTGTTACTCGTGGTGACAAAGACTCAAGTCTTGACACTAAACTTAGTGACGCTGAAGACGCACGTGCATCTTTGATGACCGTAGCAATCAACGCTCGTTCTGCTGGTGATTCTACTGTTGAAGGTGAGTTGACAACAGAAGAGGGAAATGAAGATAATGGCTTAGCTGCTGTTGCTTCTTCCAGACTTTCTGGTGATACTCTTTTGGCTTCCACTCTTTCCTCAGAAGTAGTAAATCGTGCTGCTGACTTGAGTGTTCGTTTGAGTGAGCGTCTCTCTGGTGATGCAGTTATTTCTGATGCTCTAGATGTTGAAGAACTTGCATTCTCTAACGCAATCGCTGCTGAGATCAATGCCCGTGGTAGTGTTGATGTAACACTTGTTGCTGATAAGGACGCTGCTATTGCTAATCGTCAAGCAAAAATTTCTGCTGAAGAAGTTGCACGTGCTGCTGCTGACAATTCTATGGATTCAAGAATCTCTTCTGAAACTGTTGCTCGTGTAGCTGTATACTCTTCTGAGATGGTTGCTCGTGCATCTGCTGATCTTTCTATTCAGGAACTTATTGATGACGAAGCTGCTGCTCGTGTAGTAGATCATAACGCACTAACAAGTTCTCGTCAGTCTGGTGATGTCGTAGTAACCGCAGATCTTTCTTCTGCTGTTTCTGCTCGTGAAGCTGCTGTATCTGAAGAGAAAGCTGCTCGTGAAGCTGCTGATACATCGCTTGAACTCAAATTGTCCAACGCTATCTCTGATCGTGGGTCTGATGTTGCTGATGCTAGTAACGCACGTATCACTGGTGATGCTACTCAATCAAGCGCATTGTCTACGGAAGTCGCTAATCGTGAAGCTGCTGTTCTAGCTGAAGAGTCTGTTGCTCTATCTGTTGATCAGTCTTTGGCTGCTGTTCTAGCTAACGATATTTCTGATCGTTCTGCTGGCGATGCTGCAAGCAGCACTGCTCTCAAGGTTCTCACTGACAGGCTCAGCTTCGGTGGCTTTGGTCAAGGTGCTGGCAAAGGTCTCGTAATGACTGATGCTACTTCCGGCAATTCTGTAACTGCTAAGTTTGTCAAGGTCAACGCAAATCTAGTGAAAATGTTCTTGAGCTAAAATTCAAGGTTTGTTCATTGGTTTTATGTTAGGTTTTTTTGATCATATAATTTATTTTCTAAGGAGGAAATAAAAGATGGCTACATATATTAATGCCGCAGATGATAGTGGTCTAGTACTGCAAAAGAAGATGATCGATGATTCTTCTGAACTAGCTGCTCTTCTAAAGGTTACAGGTGACAAAAATGTCAACGAAAAGTTGTCGCTTGAAAAAGATGCTCGTGATGTAATCTCATCTGGCATCAGCAATCAAACTACTTCACGTTCTGATGATGCTGTTGCTGAACGCAGTTCACGCCTCTCTGGCGACGTCTTACTAAGCGGTTCTATTACTAGTGAGGTTTCTTCACGTATAGCACTTATTGAAGATGAAGAGGCTCTTCGCCTTGCAGGTGATAACAGTATTTCTACGCTACTCGGAACCGAGTCAAGTGACAGAAGTTCTGATCTCGCTGAAGCTGTAAGCGCTCGACTTCAAGCTGATAACACTCTCGACGGGATGATTTCTTCTGAAATTAGTACTGCTGAGGCTGATATCTCAAGCGAGCAAGCTACACGTTTAGTCAAAGATACATCCTTGAGTACTTTGATTAGTGATGAAGCAACTGATCGTGCTGCTGCACACTCTGGACAAGACGCTAATAGATCTGCTGCCGATAAGACACTTTCTACAGCCCTAGTCGGAGAAGCGGCTAACCGCTCCGCAGCACTATCTAGCGAAGCTTCCTCTCGTTTGGCTGCTGATAATGCAATATTTGCAAATATTGCATCTGAGGCTGGCACACGTGGTTCTGAGATGACATCTTTAGCTGCTGCTCGTGCTTCTAAGGATCTTGTCTTGTCTCAAGCAATCTCCACAGAAGTTTCCGTTGCTGATGATGCAGTTGCTTCCGTCGCAACTGCACGTGCTAGTGTTGATGTTACTCTTTCAGCTAACATCAATACTCAGGAAGGTGCGAGGTCTTCTGATGTATCCAGTGAGGTTGCAACTCGTGAAACAGTCGATACAGGCAGAGCAAATAATATTGCTGCTCAATCTGCGGCACGTGCTTCTGATTCTACTGTTGAAGGTGGTCTAAGACTTGCTGCTGATAATAGTATCATGGCTGTTATTACTGGTGAAGAGGGCGATCGTGCTGCCGCTGTCACTTCTATTGAAACAATTAGAATTTCTGATGACAGCGACCAAAATAGTGCAATTTCTTCTGAAATCTCTGCACGTGTAGTTGCTGTCTCTGACGAAGAGGCTTCCCGCCTTGCGGCAGATAACAGTCTTTCAACAAAGATTGCTGGTGCTGAATCAAGTCGTGTTGCTGATTTGTCTGAAGAAAGCTCAATTCGCTTGTCTGCTGACACATCTTTGGGTGTATCCCTAACTTCTGAAAGATCTTCTCGACTTTCCGGAGATACAGCAATTCAGGCAGAGATTGCAAGCTTGGATTCCAAGTTCGGCTTCAGTGGTGATGTCACACAAGCTGCTGGTGCAAATCTCACCCTAACTGATGGTTCCGATGTCGTTCGCATGAACTTCACCACCGTTTCTGGTGTTGTACTTCTAGAACTCTTCCAAGGTGCGTAATTAGCATTTTAGAATAAACACATTTTATAAGGAGATAAAATAAAATGGCTACATATCTTTCTGATAAAAAAGGCTTAGTCCTTCAGAAGAAAATGCTGGAATCATCCGACGAGTTGGCTGAATTCCTAAAAGTTGCTACTCCAGAAGGCGGCGACGATCGCACTCTAAACGGTCAGTTTAGTGCTGAGTTGAGTCACCGTACAGTTATTTCCGAAAATCTCTCTAGCGAATTGGTAGCAGAAGATGCTGCTCTTTCCTCAGAGACTTCTTCTCGTATCGCAGGCGATGTCCTCATCACTGGAAATATCGCATCTGAAGTAGCAGCCCGCTCTGGTGCTCTATCTTCAGAACTCTCTTCACGTGAGTCTGGTGATGTTGTTTTGGCATCCTCTTTGAGTGCTGCTAAATCTGAGCGTATTGCTGATATCGAAGCTGAAGAATCAGCACGTGGTTCTGCTGATGTTAGTGTTCAGAATCGTCTTGCTGTAGAAACCGGCGCTCGTGGCGGTGCTGTTGCTGCTGAGGTTGTCAACCGTGGCAATGCTGATACTTCTTTGGAAACAAAGATTCTGGCGCAAATTGCCTCAAGAACATCTGATCTTTCTGCTGAAGCTAGTTCTCAATTGTCTGGCGATGTCGCACAATCTGATGCTATTTCTTCTGCTATCGTTGATCGTGGCACTTTAGTTGCAGCAGCTAGCGATGCACGTGCATCCGTAGATACAGCAATTGCTGGCGACTTGACCACCCAAATTGGTGCTCGTTCCGCTGGTATCTCTTCTGAGGTCGTTGCTCATGACGCTGCTGATTCTTCTATTGGTGTCTTGTTGAATTCTGAGATTAGCTCCCGTAAGGTCGCTGTATCTGATGAAGAAGCCGCACAGTCCACAGCAGATGCTTCTGTTTCGACCAAGTTGTCTGATGAAGTATCGGCTCAGCAATCTGCGAAGGTTGTGACAGCGGATGCTAGATCGAGTGGAGATACTGTTCTAGCCGCTAATCTTTCGACTGAGCTTTCTACAGAGGATGCAAATCTCTCTACAGAAGTAGCTGCTCGTGAAGCTGCCGACACAGCATTAGTTAATCAAGTTGCTAATGAAGTTTCTAACCGTGCTGGTGCAGTATCTGAAGAAAAATCTTTAGCTGCTGATGCTGATGCTTCTATTACGAGTGACCTAATGGATGAAACTGCTGCTCGTAGTGTTGCTGTTGCTGCCGAAGCATCAGCACGTGCTAGTGTTGATGCTAGTATCGATACTCTTATCGATGCTGAGCTTGTTGCTCGTGCAGACGATGTTGACGCTGCTGGCGTTACCCGCCTAGCTGCTGATAATGGCTTAGCTACAAACATCACTACTGAAGCGACTAATCGTGGAAATGGTGATAGCGCTGTACAAGCAAATATCAATGCTTTCAAGGCAAAGTTTGCTTTTGCAGGTGACGGATCTAAGGGTGGTACTCTCGACCTAGTCGAGGGCGCTGACGCTGTCAAGCTTGTTTTCGTATACGATCAAAGCAATGCTGAAGAACTTATGACACTTGAGGTCAAAGAGGGCTAATCAGTATTATCGAAGATCGATAAAGGTTTTACGGAAGGGGTGGCTTTATGCTGCCCCTTCTTTTTTTTAACGAGATACTTATAATATGTCCGATCAAAGTCCAAAAAATATTAAGAAGCTTGTGTTCCATGCCCAATATGTTTCTGAGGATTTAACAGAGACAAAAGAAATGTTTATGAAATTCAAAGAGCAATTTTATAAAGACTTTCCCGATGAATATGAAAGAATGATGAAGCGGGCAAAACAAATTCAAAAAGAAAAAGAAGAAGAACAGGAAAAGAAAGAACAAATAAAGAAATCAAAAGATATGAAAAAACTATACAGAAGGATTTCTAAAGCAACACACCCAGACAAAGTAAAGTCAGAAGTTCTTACAGATTATTTCTCTGAAGCTTCCGAGGCTTACAACGACGGTGACTTAGCCACTTTGTTTGTTATTGCATCAACATTAAACATCGACACCAGCGATATAGATTCAGCAGAAGTATCAGACGAACTAGAAAAATATATCCAAGATGGAGAGGAACAAACAAGAGGCATGAAAGCTACTCTTGCCTGGTCGTGGGCTAATGCAGAAACAGAGGAGGAAAAGGCAACAATTAAAGAAATTATAAGGAAACATGTAGAAGAGAATTACTAGTTATATTTACAGTACCGGGGGTAATATAATGAAACCTAAAGATATAGAA
>Ga0160423_10000753_pt1 | contig 26941 bp, 24 predicted proteins | sample CRUFie14St8metaG_FD_108191 | JGI IMG/M metagenome (GOLD analysis project Ga0160423, IMG submission 108191) | Marine microbial communities from the Costa Rica Dome - CRUD Field 142mm St8 metaG | ecosystem: Environmental > Aquatic > Marine > Oceanic > Photic zone | place: Costa Rica: the Eastern...
GTTGAAGATAATCCGGAAGAAAAAGCACAGGGAACAATGTATTCATTACTAATAAATCTTGCAAAGAAAGTAAAGATTGAAGAATTTTTAACGCAACCAAGTTATGATTTTATGCAATCAATCGAAAGATTAATGTTTAGAATTGAAAATAATCCAACTAAACAATCTGTATTAAATGCATTAGGTTTAGATTTTGAAAAGAAAGCAAAGAAATTAGATGAAGATGAAACAAATCTTCTAAATGAATTACGTGAAAAAGAGAGAAATGCTAGAAAGATACAGAATACAATGATTATGATTGCAGCGTATTTAGTATCAAATAAATTATTTTCTGAAGATTCAGAATTACAGATTAATATGTTAAAAGAGAAAGGAGAGAATATTTTAAATAGTATTAAAAAATCTGTAAATATTCAACAAGGTGGCAAAAAAAATGGATTACAGTTGGTAAATTTGGGTGTAAGCACCATTTTAGATGATATTAATTATTTAGAACGTGCTTTAAATATTAGACAAAGTGGTGGTGCATCAATTAATACTGGAGATGGTTTTAGTAAATTCACTGATTTAATTTATAATTGTAGTAAACCTAAAACAAGCGATTCAAAAAAGAATTCAATACAAGAATTCATTAAAAATAGGTATCCAAAAGCATTAGGTAAAAGTGAAAATGTTCTTGCAAAGTTATACAAAAAATGTCAGCCACAACAAGGCGGTGCATTGGTAGGCGGTGCATTGCGTGTCGTATTTGATGAAAATGTCAGGAATGCAAGACAAGAACTTATCAATATTACAAAAACACAGGGTCTAGAAGAGTTAGTTAAAAATCCATATTTTATACCACACGAGTTTGACCCTTATATTGCAGACCATCATTTTTCATTTACGCAGCCTTGTCCCGAAGGAAAGGCAGCCACATTATGTTCTCTCTTTTCTTTATTAGCAGGAAGGAAAACAAAGGGAGGAGGTGGTAATAAAAATACAATTTCGACTATAAAAGGAAAAAAAGATAGACTCGCCTCTGGAATAAATAACCGTTTAGGATTAACAGACAAGAAAAATGTTGCACTTGAAAGATTTGGTTCTATATTTAAATCTCCTGAAGGTGCTAGTAGAGTGACAGCTGGTGTAAAAAATACAAGAAATGCGCTCCTTAATAATGGTGTTGTTCGTGCTATTAAAGATAGAAATATAAATCCTAACAATGTTCCTTACATTATGAATGAAGGTAAACTTAAAAATTATTTACAGCTTATGTATTGGTATTTCTTAGGTGATATGCTACTTAGCGATGAACAAATTTCTAATAATATGACTGTTCGTTCCGGAAGAAGAATTGACCCACCAAAGAGAGGACAAAAAGCCAAAGTCTATAGCGATGAACTAAAGAGAGAAAGCACTGCATTAACTCTTAACGTTGACCCTAATACTGCAAAAAAGGCATTTATGCCTAAAATTGTGAATAGCAGACGGCTTATTGCAAATGCAAATAATGTTGTGTTGGGAAATACAAATGACAAACACCTAACAGACCCACAATACGAAAAAGTTTATAGAGGAAATTATGGTAAAATTGTTCCTAGAAAAGGTGATGACCTTGCTCTTGCATTTTGGCTTGGATTTAGATAATATCTACTTGTATTTTTATATAGTATTATTTTGAAGTAATGATACTATATTTGATACTATATTTGTTACTATATTTTTGGAACAATGTTTGATTCTATATTTGATACTATATTTGATTGCAATGTTGGAGAGAATCCCAAATGTATTATATTTACCTGGTTTATATAATCATCTATAACATGATGTATTGATTTGTAGTTTGGATAAGTATATTTTAATACAGCAAATCCTAATTTGGCATTTTCAAAAAATAATTTACTTTTTCCTAGTAATTCTTTTCTTAAATTTATGTCGTGTCTTGTTATTCCATCATAACTATTTATTTTTGTAAGTAAATCTATATATATCATCAAATATTCTTTTAAATAATGAAATATTTGTGTTCTTCCCTGATTTAATATATATCTTGTAATTGATTGTATTGATTGATACCATGTTCCGTCTATATATAAAACATTATCGTAGATTGAAAGTTTTTCACCTTCATCTAATATTGTAAGCGCGTTTAATTTGGCTAGTAAATCATCAAATTCTTCGCCAAATTTTGATAATGTTTTATCTAATTTTACTTTCATATATATAGTTTATAATTTTTTTTAAATGTTTACTACAAACAACCTTCCATTCTCTCTTTTTATAGATATGGAATATAACGCATTTTACCAACATCATCATAAATTGTCACCGTAAATGCATCATTATATCCTTCCACATATACTACATCTCCATTATTAACCGAATCACAACCATATTCACTTGTGCAACTTTTTCCACCAAGACTAATTGGTAGTCTCACATTGTGTTCTGTTACAGTATAATACTGCCATTTATCTCTTCCAGTATGAACGTTCATGCCATATAGAGGCATTATTACTTCTGGCTCGCCACTCTTTCTAGAAAGTATTCCAATTTGTTTATAGCTTGTATCACCAGTTGGCTGTGTTCTCTCATTAACTGGCATATATTTAACTTGGGAATATTGATTGCTTTGATAATTTAATCCATGAGCTGATGGTGTAGAAACATTGTTCGTGTTTATTTTTGCTAATAAATTCATGTTATACGTGTTTATTAAATACATCACAACTAGTAGTGATATTACAATCATAAATATTGTCATATTTTCAATACATATTACACCCGGAGGACATCTTTTTGCCATATATTATATAATATATGTAAACAATATTATATAATACTTTACAATGATTTTGCAATGATTTTGTAATCATTTACTAAAACTTTGCAATCATTTACTCTTTTTTCTTCTTGCCAGCAAGACTTCCTAAGTTTTCAAGACGATTCATCATTCCGTCTATCTTATCTAAGCTTCCTACTAAACCTTCTTGCTTATTTAAAAGGGACTCTAACTTATTTAAATTTGCCATATGATCTTCGAAATTGCTACCTTTTCCTAAATCTAAATTTGATACATTTGCTGCCATATTTGCCTTTTTAGTAGCATCTTTGTTGACTTTCATTCCATCTTTCTTTTCACCTTCCTTTGCCTCGTCCCCTTCTTTTGGTTTTTCACCAGCCTTTGGTTTCTCTCCTGCCTTTGCATCTTTGCCTTCATGTCCGTTTCCTTCAGTTCCTACCATAGATTCATATATCTTACGACCTTGAACCACAGCAAGCAAAGAATTTGTTGAGACAAGTGCTACTAACGCAATCAAAATATTATTTCTAGTAAATTCACCAGTTAAATAATACACTAATGCAAAAAATACTACTGCTTCATAGTTTTTTGTCATTAAATAACCCAACACGTTGGTAATTGTTAAAAATAATACTCCATAGAGCACAACCTTATTTTTTAGCATCTTGTCAAGCTGTTTGAGAAGATTCTTCATTATATAAATAATAATAGAAAATAATTTCATTTCTAATTTCATTTCTAATTCCCATTCTAATTCCATTTCTAAAATAAAATTGAACTATAATTCTCTCTTTATATTAGTGCAATGACTCTTCTTGAAGAAAATTTACGAACTTATGGAATCTGTAGTAGAACCTCTAAATATTTATATGCTACATGTGAGCCATTTAACCGTTATAGACATGGTTATGATAATAATTCTACATATAATATGGAAGAATTCCAGTTCATACTTGATGCGCACTATTCATTCACCGGTCTTACTCTTGCAACTTACTGGTTGAAAAATAGAAATGAACGGCATATGCGGGTTTTTGGTGTTGAATCTTCTGCTAAACTTCATCTCATTGAGCCTATTATTTTACCCGGTGGAGAACTGGCTGCTATTCTTAAAACTTTCTGGATTTCAATTCTTCAAAAAAAATGGCGTCGTTTTTATAATGAACGAAAACGAAAGATTACTAAATATTTACAACTTAGAAATCTACAAAAAAGAGAGATTGGAATTAATTAAATATCATTTTTAAAATGATATCTAAATGTTTGTTTGTATGTAGAACTACTTGCGTTTGTAGCACTACTTTCGTTTGTAGAACTACTTTCGTTTGTAGCACTACTTGTGTTTGTAGCACTACTTTCGTTTGTAGCACTACTTGCGTTTGTTTTTAGGTTTGCGTGTTATCTTCTTCGCTGGTTTTTTATTTATTTTCTTAACACGGGTTTTCTTCTTTGATTTTTTAGTTTTGAATATAATACGTTTTGTGTTATTACGCTTCTTTTTCTTTTTGCGTGTCTTTTTACCACCACCACTTTGTGGTTGTCCAATACCATCAAGTCTAATTTGTTCAGGGTCGACAGAGCTTATTTCGTCAGTAAAAAACTTATCAGCGTTGTCTTTGGTTACCTTTATTACTTGATTTAAGGGTTGGTCTGATTGTTGATTTAAGGCTTGGTTGTAAGATGGAGGACCTGGGCCATCATCGTTACCATCAATTATACCGGTTATCTGTTGTAAATTTTCTTTTGTTCCTTGCATTTTTTCAAGAGCTTCTTGGAGTTCGGCTTTCCTCGCTTCTAACGACCCTAATTGACTCTTTAAGCTATCAATCTCTGCAGTTTTTTCTGTTAATTGAGCGTCTAAATTTTGTTTTTGAGCATTAATATCTGCTTTTTCCTTTTTAAAATCGTTATATTCAGTCTCTATTTTGTCTTTTGCCTCTTGTATTCTTTTTTTTTCATCGATAATTGTATCGATTGCATTAACTAAATCGATATCTCCACTACTGCTATTTTTTAACTTATTTATTTCTGTTTGAAGTTTACTTCGTAATTCTTGTAAATTTTTTTTATGGTTGTTATCACTTAATTTTAGCTGTTTTATTTCGTCTACTGTTTCTGTAATTTTGGCTACTATGTCTTCTAAAGGTGTCTCATCAGCACTACCAATTGCTTGTTTAATTCTATTTATTACTCCTGTAAGTTCTGCATTTTGTCGTGTGTATTCTGCTTCTTGTTGTCTCATTTGCGTTTCGAACTCTTTTTTTTTTTCATTGATAGTATTAAGTTGTTCTGTAATATCGTCCTTTTCGCGTTCGAGCCCTTTTACTTGTTGGTTTATTTCGTTTTTTTGTTGTAATATTGCCTCTATTTTTCCTTTTAATTCGCCACTTTTTTGATTATTACTTTCTGCAGTTTCTAAAATGTTTGTTATTAAATCTTCAATGTCTCCTGAATTCAAATCGTTAATGTTTCCTGACATTGCCCTTCGCATGGATTTTTTTCTTCTAATTCTTGCAGCTGCTGCGTATGCTTCTTTTCTATTTCCTTCTAAATCATCTTTTTTTAGATTATTACTATCAACACCATCCATTTTCTTTTAATTATATTATAATAACATTATTTAATTTTCCGCCGCAATTATTTCATCTATTTCTTCCCTTAACTTATCTTTCTCTTTAACAATTTCATTTTTATATCGTAAAGCATTATTTAGATTCTCTTCTGTTGATAGCTCCACTTCTTTTATTTTTTCTAAATGTTTCATTATGTCAAGAAACGCATCATTTTGCTTCTCTTTTGTTGAAATTATATGGTCATAATATTTTTTAAGTTGTTTATATTCATCATCTTCTTTCCCAGTTTCCTTTTTTATACGATTTAATTCTCGATACCTCTCTAATAATTCTTTTCTCCTCCTTTCTAAAACTTCAGTCAACTCACTAATTATAAAGTCGCGTTCGGCCAACTCTTTTGCAGTAATAAAATCACTATCCATTATATAATATATATAACTTTTATAATTAACTATTTTTTAAAAAATATAAAAATCTCAGGTATATATTATTTAGAATGGCAAAGACCAACCAAGAACCCCTACTAACCGCAGACGATAGTCGCTTTGTAATGTTTCCTATTGCCGATGATTCCATATGGAAAATGTATAAAAAACAAGTTGATTGCTTCTGGCGCGCCGAAGAAGTTGACCTATCCAAAGACACCGTTCATTGGGAGAGCTTAACCAATGACGAAAAAAATTTCATTTCAATGATTTTGGCGTTTTTTGCAGCAAGCGACGGTATTGTATTGGAAAATCTCGGTATGCGCTTCATGGGTGAGGTTCAATTATCCGAAGCTCGCGCATTTTACGGTTTCCAGATTGCTATGGAAAACATACATAGTGAAATGTATTCTGTTTTAATTGATACTTATATCAAAGACCGTGAAGAAAAAAATAAGTTATTTAATGCACTCGAAAATTTTGACTGTATTAAGAAAAAGGGTGATTGGGCTCAAAAATGGATTAATGATAAACGTAGTAGTTTTGCCACGAGACTAATTGCGTTTGCATGTGTTGAGGGTATTTTCTTCAGTGGTGCTTTCTGTAGTATCTATTGGTTGAAAAAACGTGGTCTTATGCCCGGATTAACTTTCAGCAATGAACTAATTTCACGTGATGAAGCACTACATACTGAGTTTGCAGTTCTTTTGTATAATAAGCTTGTTAAAAAGCTTCCTAAAGCTAAAATTGTTGAAATTATTAAAGAAGCTGTAGAAATTGAAAAGGAATTTATTTGTGATGCTTTGCCGTGCCGATTGATTGGTATGAATGCCGAGTTAATGAAACAATATATTGAATTTGTTGCTGATAGATTAGCTTTGCAACTTGGGGCTGGTGAAATTTTTAAGACAGGAAATCCATTTGAATTTATGGAATTGATTTCACTTGAGGGTAAGACTAACTTTTTCGAGAAACGCGTCGGTGAATATGCTCTTGCTACAACTGATAAAGAAGAGGGTATTTTTGATATGGACGATGTTTTTTAATTTTGCTTTTAAATTAATTAAGATATTGGTTAATTAAGCTATTATTTTTTTTTATGATAGCTTAATTACTTTTTACGGAGTGAGCCATTACGAATTTTAATTTTGCGATTAAATGTTTTTTTCCTCTTTTTATTTTTTTCATTAATATTTATTTTTACACAGCCTTTCACGCTCTTTTGTTTTAATGCTTTTTTTATAGCTCGTCTATATTTTCTTTTCTTACCACCACTTTTATTAGGTTCTTTACTGTTGTTTAAAAAATTTATTTCTTCAGGTGTAAATAAACCATCTAAATTAAAATTTTCTAAAGCGTTTAAAAAGTCAATTATTTCTTGCAGTGTCCTGAACTCCTTTTGTATGTTAGTTCCAATTGTTAAAGTAATATTAGTAATTTCAATAGTAGCATTAGCATCACCAATATATTTTTTAAAGTTTTTAACATCACCATTAATTGATAACATATCTAAATATGTCAATTCTATACTTTTAGGATTAACATTAGCATTATATTTAATATTAAAAGTTCCTTTCTTTACATTATTTTTTAGTACTAATAGTTTTAAAATATATGCTTGTTTAAGTAATATTATCGATTTCATTTTTTTATTATTAAATATTTCTATAGTTTTTTGTTGTTTTTGCTGAACATTTGATTTTGCATTATTAAGTTCATCTGTTGGTTGCTGTGATGTGCCTGATGTGCCTGGTGCTAGTTCTGTATCGGGGCCTGCTTGGCCTTGTGCTAGTACTGTATTGGGGCCTGACGGTGTTTTGCCTGCTGTGTCTGCTTGGTCTGCATTGCCTTCTCGCTGTGCTTGTGCTAGTGTTGTGCCTGGTGGTGGCGGTGGTGGTGCTGCTTGGCCTGCTGGTGTTGTGCCTGCTGGTAAATTTTTAATTTTTTCTTTTAACTTTCCAATTTCTGTTTCTAACCCTTTAATTATACTTTTTTGGTTATTTTTTATTTTATTTTCGATTTGTGCAGTTTGTGCCTTTACGCTTTCCGCTATTGCTTTCATATCCGGTAGTGTTCCTTGAGTAAATGAAACACCGTCATCTTGTATTTTGCCGTCCTCACCTAATATAAAGCACTTTATCATATGCGACATTCCCTTTTTTCCACCTTTTTGTCTATTTTTGCATGTATTACCTTTTTTTAATATTTTTTTAATTGCTTTTTTTCCTTTATCTTTTTTACGATTTACTTCAGTAATTGCCATCTTATACTATTTAAATATTTTATTTTTAACATTAACAAACAAACAAATTTATTTTTAACATTAACAAATTTATTTTATGTAATTTAAAGATAAATATACTAAATATAATAATATGATAACGATTGAATTGCAAGGTGGATTAGGTAATCAAATGTTTCAAATATTCACAGTTATAAATTATGCCCTTGAACATAAGAGACAGTTCTTATTGCCATATGATAAGAAAGATAAATATTCGCCCGGTGGCTCGGCGCGACCAACATATTGGGACTCATTATTTGATAAGCTTAATGGATTTTTAACAAAACGGACAATTGTTGCAAATGTTTTTGGAGAGAAAAGTTTCAGATATGATAAATTGCCGGTTTTCGAAATAATAAAACCTACAAAATTATATGGTTATTTTCAATCTCCGAAATACTTTGAAAAACATTATGATAAGATTATTCAATTATTAGACATAAGAACAAAACAGCTAAATATTTTTAAATCAGAATTTTACATTCAAAACACACATACATATGTTTCATTACACTTTAGAATTGGCGATTATAAAACAGTTCAACATAGTCATTTTCATCCAATACAAACAATTGATTACTACAAGAAAGCGATTTCATTTATTAGAGAGAAATGTGATAAACCTTTAAATATAATTTATTTTTGTGAAGAAGAAGATATTGCGACTGTAAATAATATGATAAAACAACTAAAAGTTGAGTTTTCAAATATAAAATATGAACGTGGTGGTGCAAAATTAGCTGATTGGCAACAGATGTTAATGATGTCATGTTGTAAGCATAATATCATCGCAAATAGTAGTTTTAGCTGGTGGGGTGCATATCTAAATACAAATGAGGAGAAGATTGTTTGTTATCCAGAAAAATGGTTTAGTAGTAAACCACACAATGATGGAACTGTAGATTTATTTCCCGAAAGCTGGATTAAACTTTAATCACGAATATACAACGCATCACCCCAACCAAATTGTCTGTAAATAGCTTCGCATTTTCTAGAAAATCCATGTAATTTTAAAAAATCATCAATTTCAGTTATTAGTGCGCAATCTTTATAAACTTTTTCAGTATTAACTTCAGTATATATGTATTTAATATGTTTTAAATATTTTGCCATACCTTTTAATGCTAATAATTCTGCACCCTGAATATCTAAATTTAAAAAGTTTATAGAATTCATATTAATATCATTTTTTTCTATTAATGTATCTAATCGCGTTGTTTTTAAAGCGACTACATTAGTAACATGAACTTGAGGATGATGTTTTGAATGTGTTCCAAAATCCAAAATTGATGAACTTTGTCCATTATTTGTAATCTTAAACTGAACTTCCTGGTTATCAATATCGGATACAACTCCTTGATAAATATTCAATAATGGATTAGACATTTGCATTATTTCTACCTTATTTTGCATAGCTTCAACCCAATGTATATTTTGAGGATTTATTTTTTCATTTAAATAAAAATTTTGTTCTTCACATTCATGTGCTCCAACATGTAAAACTCCTGTAATATTCATATTGTATTTTTTAACCATATTTTCAAGCGGAATAAGCATTATATTATTTAATGATTAAAAGTATTTAAATCATTAATTAATCATATTTGTTTAATAAATCATATTTGTTTAATAAATCATATTTGTTTAATACGTTGTAATAATTGTGTTTTAACACTGTTTTCATATTGTCTCGAAGAACCTCGTGCATAATTTGAATTTGGATGTAATCTATGGTAATACTTTAAATCTTTTACAACTTTTATTTTATTTTTACATATCCAATCTGTAAATAAAACAGCAGAGTCTAAACAATCAATAAACTTCCGATTATATGTATTAAAACCGTCTTTCATACACAAAACAAATTCTTTGCATGGCAAAAAATAATTACAAGTATTGATTAAACATTGAAAATTAATATTATTAAAATTATTAATATAAATTTCTTTTGTTATATATTGTTCAGTGTATTTCCTATAATCCATATTTTTTGAAGGTATTCCTGGAAAAGTTATTGCTCTATCCGGAATATAAATAGTATTTCTTTCCCAACTATTTATTTCAAACAAAATATCCAAATAATCTGTTTCAATATAATTATCAGAATCTAATAAAATACACCATTCATTTGTACATTTCATAACTGCCGTAATTTTGTTATGATAACAACCCATATTATTTTTGTTTTTAAACAATTTAATTTTACTACAATTTTTCTTTTTTAATATGTCTTCTAATACAGAGATATCACTTGATTTATCATCTGTTATTACAATTTCATTTATTCTTTCATCACTTATTAATGTTTCGAGCGTTTTTTCTATAAAACTAGAATTATTATAATAAGCGATAGCAACTGAAATCTTTCTCTCCATTTAATAAATTTAACACTTTTTTTTAAATAATTATTTTTATATATTCATATATGTATTCCATTTTTATTATACTTAACACTATTAAGTTTCTATATTCCTTTTTATTTTTCTTAATATATAACTAAATGTTGAATCAAACTTAAATTTATCACGAACTTTTTCTAATTCTTTTTGCATTTCATTTATATTGCAGTCTTCTAATATTTTTGGAAGTTTATTAATATCATCAGAATGAATAATAACACTGAATTTATCCCATTTTAATTCTTCTTGAAATGGTAAACATAACTTATCATACCAGACATATATTGGTATACTACCTGAAAATATTGCCTCATAAAGTCTAAATGATGTGAATCCATAACCTCTTGGTGCAAGAGTAAATATACTACTATTCAAAATTTTTTTATACATTTCAATATTGACATTATTTACGAATTTAAATTTTTTATCTCTTTTAAGAGTATTAAATATTGAATATCTACAAAAATGTGTGTCTAATCTACCTACAAACGAACAAAAAATGGTTTTTTTAAGGCTAATTCTAGAAAATTCAGGCTGACATGTTAATGGAATAATAAAATCACCTGAGCTTCCTTCATATATTTCTCTATGTAAATTCGCATATGTTATTGCTTTTCCTTTAAAAGTATTTTGGTTATTTTTTCCTCCACCACCCGCACTGAATACAGTTATAGGTATATTCAGATTATTCACACAAATTCCTGAGTCATATTGAACTACAGTAAAATATTTCTTTGTTGTGTCAATATTATCTAACCAATCCAATAAACGTTTTATATTTTTACCGTAATTATTTATAATATAATAAGAAGTCCAAAATACAGGCAAATACACGTAATCTGTATCAATTCTCTCTTTTTCTTTTGTAAAATAATCATAAAAGATTTCTTCTATGTTCTTGCCTGATGAATATACCGGATATGTTGAAATATATTTTGGTTGAAACTCTTTTGGCACATCTTGAATAATCATTATATTATATTATTATTTCTATTTTTATATCTTTAGTTAAAATACTTAATTTGTGTTAATACTTAAAAATATGTAATTAAATATAAAATATCATAATGAGTGTTATTTTTAAAATAAGAGGACGACTTGGAAATGCTATTTACAGATATTTTGCTTGTAGTATTTTTTGTTTAAAATATAATTTAAAATATTCTTTTAATGAACAGCATCAATGTATTATTAATGATGATACTTTTATGGAATGGATTAATATTGATAATAAAAATAAAAATATTAAACTTAGCAATGACAAAAATAAAAACTATTTATTTAATGGGTTTTATCAGCACGACATGATATATAGAAAATATAAAGATGAATTGCTAAATTACATGAATGAAAATGAAGATCATTATGTTTTAACTGATGGTATTTCCGCTGGAGATGGCAATCATCAAAAATTTTTTATTAAAGATATAATTAATTCCCCAAATGATTTTAATAAATATTATAATTGTGTTTTTCATATTAGATTGGGCGATCGTGTATATATAAATAATGGTGAAACTACGTTGAATATTGATTCAATAAAAAAAATGATAACACAAAATAAAGAAATAATTGATAATAACAGCTGTTTATTAGTTGAAAAACCTTCAACTGAATATGAAGAAAAGTTTATGAATGAAATAGTTGAATTTATAAAGAATATTTGTAATATTAATATTAATATTGAAAGTAATGATTTATTAACAGATTTTCATATTATGAAGAATGCCAAGACTCTTGTATGTTCTATTAGCACGTTGTCTTGGTGTGCAGCTTTTTTATCAGAAAGAATAGAAAAATGTTATATGCCCGACTATCCAAATCATATTAATACTTATGGACATTGCAAAAAACCAATCGAAAATACAATATTATATGATTACTAAAAATAATTAAATAGTTATTTTAATATATTATAATGGTTTTAGATACACCCATACCAAAAATTATTCACCAACTTTGGATTGGGAATAAACCTGCTCCTACAAAATTTATGGATACATGGCGAGATGCACACGAACCTCTCGGTTTTAAATATATGTTTTGGAACGAAAAAAATATTTCGCAAAATATTGACCTTGCTCCTGTTTTGCAAAAATTAAATAGCATTGAGGAAATTAATGGAAAAGCCGACGTCATTAGATGGTTAATTTTGCAAAAATTCGGTGGTATTTTTATTGATGCTGATTCTATTTGTATCCACCCATTTGACGAACATTTATTAAATGGAATTGATGCATTTGCTGGTTGGGAACAAGAAAGAGTTCGCGAAGGATTAGCCGCAACAGGAACTATGGGTTTCACTCCATTCCACCCAATTGTTAATTCTGCAATTGAATGGATTAAAAGGAATGAGATTTCAATGGCTCGCTCTAGACAAAGAGCTTGGTATACAGTCGGCCCCGGCTTACTTACCAGAATTTGTCAATTATATGGTTGGGGAAATATCAAAATATTTCCTAGTCATTATTTTTTGCCATTTCACTATACCGGTATTAAATACGAAGGACATGACAAAGTATATGCTTATCAAGAATGGGGCTCAACAAAGCAAAACTACGAAATTATGAATACAATCTCTCTTCCCAGTGAACTGACAACCCCGCTTGTATCCTGTTCTGTTCTTGTTTCAAGTTATAATACAAATGCAAATTACATGAAGCAATGCCTTGATTCTATTAAACAACAAATTGGACTTTTCAATATTGAATTGGTTTGGATTAATGACGGCTCTTCAAGAGAGAATAGTGAAATTCTTAAAGATATGCTTGACCATTTTTCAAACACCACAAGATTTACAACTATGAAATTTTTAGAGAATGATGGCAATAAAGGCATTGGTTATAGTTTGAATAAAGGTGTAATTGAATGTTCTTATGAGATTATTATAAAAATGGATAGCGACGATATTATGATGCCAAATAGGATTCAAAAACAATTAGATTTCTTATTGCAAAACCCGAGCTGTAAAATATGTGGCACACAAGTTGCCATGTTTCGCGGTGATGATAAAAAACAAATTGTTTCAAAAACCAAACATGCAGATATTACATGGGATTCATATAAAACGAATCCAAAGGAATGGTTTGTTAATCATCCTACTCTATGTTACAGACGACAAGCTATTATTGATTCGGGTAATTATGACCCTGCAGAACATTCTATGATTGAAGATTTTCATCTTGAATTGAAAATGCTTAAAACATGTGGCAAGGTATACAATATGCCAGATGTGTTGTTATATTATCGTTTACATCCGGGTCAAGTTACAAACGCGGCTGGAGACCCAAAATGGAAAAAAATTAGGAGCGAAATTATTTCTAGTATGATATCAAATTAAAATAAACTTTACTTGCTTGCTTTTTTACTTGCTTTTTTACTTGCTTTAGTTTTACTTGCTTTAGTTTTATTTACTTTTGATTTCATCCGCTTGGTTATCTTTTTACGATATTTTTTCTTTACTAACATGGTTTTAAAACGTCTGGTTTTTCGAACTTTGTGTTTTTTATTTCTTTTTGTGTTTCTCCTCTTTTTATTACCTCCACTGCTGTCCATATTATTACCTCTATTGCTGTCCATATTATCACTTTGTGAAAATTCAAATATATTTAATGTTATTTTTGTCTTATCAATTTTTTGTGTTTTAATGTCAATGTCTGTTGGATTTTTAAATTCAAATACTTTTGTATTAGGATTTTTTGAATCCTCAGTTACGACAGTTTCTACGTCAATATTGTCATCCCCCCAAGCTTCTTTTGCTTTTTGTGCTGATGTTTCTGCTGTTGCTGTTGCTGCTGTTGCTGCTGTTGCTGCTGTTGCTGCTGTTGCTGCTGATTCATTAACAAAATTTTCACTTTTTTCATTTAACACTGCCGCTCTAACAAAAGACGGTGTATCATTTACACCAAAAATATGTGGATTGTCGTAAGTTTTATCTCTTACATCTGCCTGATTTTGCTTAAAATTTTGAACAACCTCTTGAGAAAAATCACATAAAGCTTTCTTAATTAAATTATTTCTAATTATTGAAATGTTATTTGTTAAGAAGGCTTCTTTTGTTTCTTTTGTTGAAAGATTTTTCTCTTCTGCTTCTCCTATTAATTCTTGTAATAAATCGCCGAATATTTTTGATGCTCCTTTTATATCTAATTTTATATTTACAGTACTATGTCCTTTTAATCCAGGATAATAATTAGCAGAACCTGCTGAACTACTTCCAACAGATGGTGGTTTTTTCCCAATATCACTAAACCAGTATTCGATTTTTATTTTATTTTTATCTTTAGGTTTATCTTTAGATTTATCTTTAGGTTTATCTTTAGGTTTATCTTCAGGTTTATCTTCAGGTTTATCTTCAGGTTCAATTTTAAGTCGTAATAGATTGTTTTTCCCTAACTCTATAGTGTCAATTCCTCCAATTTTTCCTGTTATAGATTCATTTTCACAATGATATTTTATGTCTATCGGTCGTCGTTTTAAATTCTTTAATGCTTGAAATGTAGAACAACTTCCAAATAATCCCATTGGATCTAGTCGCTGACTATATTCACATTCTATTTTTAATCCACCCGGGTTATCTTCAAGAAAGTTCTGTATTGGCATCAATCTATTACTATTATTTGATACTATCTGACCACTCATTGCATTATTTATTATATTTGTAGGTTTGTTTGCAGGTTCGTTGTTTACTTTTAATAAATCGATTACTTGTTGTCCTGTTTTATTTTCATTCTCATTATAATTGCCTGTGCTTTCAGTTTGACAATAGTTTTTAAACACTGCTTTTAATTTTTTGTCGCAACTACTTAAGGCATTATCTTCATCTTTTATTTTTTTTAATATATCTAATTGACCCTTATATAATGAATTATCTAAAAATGTTCCATCAAAATTTATGTTTTTTGATATATCTGTAATTAATGTTGTCATCATAATATTTCTTGTATCTTTTGCATAATCAGATAAAATTAACCTTTCTTTTGGAAAATCTTCAATAGCTATTAATTCCTTAAAATCTTCTGGTAATAGTTCTTCATCTTCATTTGATTCTTTGTATTTTTCTGAAAAATCTGAAAAAAATTCTGATACTTCGTGTATCCATATTCCATGAAATGCTTCGTTAAACGGAAGATATTCAGAATTTCTTCCACTAGTTCTTGTAAGTTTTAATGTTGCTGTTAATTCAATCACTTTGATTGCATTATAAAATCTATTACACAAACTGCCATCATCATCATAATTACGAATTAAATCAAAAAAATCTTTTCTTTGACTTTCATCATAATTTTCTTTATTACTTATCTCTGCAGATGCAGCTTGCTTACCACTCGCAACATCTGTTGTCGTTTTATCCGCTAATTCATCTTCTATATCAAAATATGTTAATTTATTAAATATATAAAGATCTTTAATTGTCATAAATTTATCACAACCTATATTTTGCATAACTAATTTTGATGAAGGTGTAATTATGCGACCTTCATATTTTTTTGGCATATATAAAATTAAAATCATCTCATCATCTCTTCTCGCACCACTTGCAGAAATATTTGAAGATTTACTATCTATATTTCTTTCTGGGAATATTATGTTTTTGATATTATTTAAAGCAGCAACTAAACGCATCGCTTCAGCTTCAGCTTCAGCTTTAGCTTTAGCTTCAGCTTCAAATTCTTCGTAACTACAATGTGTGTAAAGATTAAATGCATCTCTTAAATTTTTAATCTTGTTTTCTTTTTCTGAGTCGTTTAAATCTTTGTAGTCATTTATATAATTCAAAATTATTTTTTTTGATGCTATATAATCTTCATTTTCTAATGTAAAACCTTTAAGTATATCAGTTTTGTTAATTTTATTAGGAAAAGTAGAGTCTTCACCTTGTGCACTTTGTAGATCTCTATTATTTATAATTTTATTTAAAATTATACTGCACAAAAATCTATCATACCACTCTTCAGTTTGCCCGTTGATATAATTTTGTATTTTGTCATTTTTATTTGACTCGGTCGAACATGGTAAGCTATTTGGGTCTTTACCTATAAATCTTAATTTTTTTTTTTCATCGTCCACACCTGAGCCAATGCCTGTAATACCAGTGGAATATTTTGTTAGTTTTAAAAACATTCTTGTCCATTTTGTTTTTTTTAATGCAACTCCTTCACCCCTCAATAATTCTACATCTAAGTCTAATAATGATTCATGAAGTGCCGGACTAAATTTATTTGTTAATTTATAATTTCCACCACCTTTTTGACCCTTCATGGAGACACCATTAAAGTTTAATGTTGTTCTAGTTTCATCGACAACACTAACTGCTCTTTTTTTTTCAGGACCTTGAACACTACCTGGTGAACCGTGTGGTGAACCGTAGAAATACATCCTCTTCGTTCCAGTTTTTGATAACACATTTGTTTCTTGTTCAAAATTATCTATTTCTGTAATTTTATCAGCCAAATTAGATTCTAATATATCCTTTTCACTAAAAAAAATCTGTAATATAGTTAAACTTGCTATACCTTTACAGAATTCATTAACTTCATTTTCAAACTCTTGTTCATTTTCAAACTCTTGACTAATGCTTTGAGACTTTTCGTCATTCGTAGTTTGTTCTGTAACATCCATTGCATCAGGTTTTACATCCGTTGCAGCAGGACTTCCATTCGGTGCATCAGGATTTACATCCGTTGCATCAGGATTTACATCCGTTGCAGCATTTTCCATTGCAACAGCATCATTAGTATCCATTGCAGCATCATCACTACTATCCATTACAGCATCATCACTACTATTCATTGCAACAGCAAATCCCAACATCACAGCACCAAACTTAACAATTTTAACATCATTTTCAATTTTACTCTTTTTTTTTATATAATAAATTACAGTTTGCTTTACTATATTAGTAAGTTCGACTATCTGTTTATTAATAAAGTCAACTGTAGTAGTCTCAGTTTTATTTGATTGTGGTGTGGTCGGTGCTTCTGCTTGTGAATGAGGTACTTGTGAATAATCTACTTGTGAATAATCTACTTGTGTTGCTTTTTCTTTTGAATCTGGTTCTGTTTCTTGTGAATCTGCTTCTCCTTTTGAATCTGCTTCTGTTTCTTTTGAATCTGGTTCTGTTTCTTTTGAATCTGGTTCTGCGCTTGCTGCTGCTTCTTGTGAAGCCAGTAGTGAAGGAGGTCCCTGTGAATTGTCTGCTGCTTCTTGTGAAAGCGTTTGTGAATAAGGTGGTTGTGAATTGTCTACTGTTTTTATATTTTGTTTTGGTGTCTGGAACCTATTTAGATTAGTATTGGTGGAGTCTTTCTGACTTGGTTCTTGTTGCTTCTTTTGGCCAGGTGTATTATCTTCTCTTCCTTCATTTCTTATTCCTTCTGGTGTCTGATGATATTCTCTTTGGCCTTCTTTATTTTTTTCGTGTTCATGGTAAGCTCTTATAAATTCCATATCTAATTTTGCTAATAACATTTTAAAAAAATGTTGTTCTATTTTTAATTCCTCTTGTTTTAACTCTTCTAACCTTTTTTGTTCAAACTCTTGTTCAAAATCTTGTTTGAACTCTTGTTCTAACCTTTTTTGTTCTAACTCTTGTTCTAACTCTTCTAACCTTTCTTGTCCAAACTCTTCTAACCTTTTTTGTTTAAACTCTTGTTCAAACTCTTCTAACCTTTCTTGTCCAAACCCTTGTTCTAACATTTTTGACCTTTTTAGTTCAAACTCTTGTTCTAACTCTTCTAACCTTTCTAGTTCTAACATTTTTGTTGGATCTGAACTTTCATTGTATTTTTCCTCAATAAAACTGGTTCTCCGTAAAATTTGATTTTCTGCAATTTTTTTAAATAATTCTTTGTATACTTCTTCAAGTTCTTTTTGTTTATCTTCGACTTCATCTTTTAATAATGATTCTATATATTTTTTTGCATTGTCATCATCATCCATTGCATCGCCATTACCACCTCCTTTACTATCAGTCTTCTTTCCTTTTTTTGCATCTGCATTTCCTTTTGCATTTGCATCTTTTACATACTCTTCTAATTTATTAAAAGCGTTTTGAACGTTTGTCAAACGTGTATCATTTCCTTTATAATCATGTATTGGGTCATGAACAAATAAATTAAGATATAAAAATTTTGCAGTATTTATGTCAATTTGTTGTATTCTTTTTTTATTTTCAATTCCTGTTTCTACTTGCATTGTTATTATATTATAATTAGATAATTTAATAACAATTTATTCTTAAAACATCTTAAAACCTTTACCACCTTTTCCTCTTCTTTGATTAACAGACATACTCATATTCATTGTTTTATTTGCTTGTGCAACTGAAATTCTTCCACCGGTTCTCAAAGGTGTAGAACCTTTAACATAATTCATCGGTTGTGGTGGTGGTGGTGGCTGTGCCACAGGTGGGGGAGGAGGTTGTTTTGAAGCACTAGCAACATCTGTATTTTTTAGACCTTGTCTAAATGAAAACATTGACTTTCTCTCTTCATTAAAGAAATCGTGCTTAACAACATCGCTTGGTGTATATTCATCAGTTGCTGTAAAAGTTTTTATATTAATCATATCACCATCAACATCATAAGTTAAATCCTTAATTGCTGTTATACCATCGGTAATCTTGTCATTTGCAAATTTCTGTTTATTCTTAAGGACAATTGCACGTGTGACGCTATCAAATAATTGTATAATATTGTTATCGCCAATCTTAAAGAAATTATCTCTATTAATTGTCATCAATGGATTCTTTAAAACGCGAGCATTCATAGCATTATCTTCAAATCCCCATCCCCAATAGTTTGGGAATCCATTCAGCTTTTCAAAATCACGACCTTTAATAGAAAATATTCCACCTAAAGCTTGTATGAAACCATAAAAATGTTTAACGACGCCAATATTTGTATTATATTTAAGTAATCCCTTCTTATGAGGTATAGTGTCAATATCATTAAATACAAATGTAATATCCTTATAATCATCCGGATACATCTCTTTCACAGCTAAAAATCCGATATTTTTCGTAGCACCACGATTAAATTCTCTCTTATCAGTTTGGTGAGAAAAAAATATCTTATAATCATCAGGATTGTAATCTTCTAAAATATATTTCATATAATTTCTAAAAAAGAATAGCTGTTGTTCTCGATCTCTATAAGGAACAATAAAAACAATGTTTGGAACCATATTTTATATATTTATACATTATTAAATAAGAATAGTAATAACGAATTTAATAATGAAGTATTTATTAATTTAAGACGCGTATTTTTTCAGGATTACGCTAGGAATTAATGAGTCCTCATAAGGTATTAGTTTTTGAGAACATTTATTGATAGTAACTTCACTTACTTGTGTCACCGTATAAATACTTTTCTTTGTAATATTAAGATTGCATTTTTGACAGACAAAGTATATAATACCTACAGCAATTGATGGTGGTGTATTTTCTGGAATTAATTTTTTTTGCTCCACTTTTTTTGCAATGAATTTGCAGAGTTTAGTTAATTCATCATTGATATTTAAATTACTGCAAAATCGGTCAATAAAGATTGTTGGTGTAGCATGTGTTAATGTAGTTTTGTCATTATTATTATGATTTGTCTCAATTGAATTTATAATACTCATTGCATTTTTGCAACCCTTTGTTGCACTTGTATTATCTAAATTGAATATTTGTGCGATTTCTTTGGCAGTCCTTGGATATTTATTCACACTACAAGAAATGTAAATAGAAGCGGCAATAATTCCTTCTCGGTTTAATCCTCTAAATGTTTTTTCCTCTGAAATCTGTTTGTGATATCTGATTGCACTATCAATAATAATTTTGGGAATGTTAGAATTGGTTGCATGAACAGTAATCTGTTGAAATTCGTCCCATTGTGCTTTTTCACGATAAGGCATAGATTGCCATTCAGTATATCTTTTGATTTTCCGCATTTCCCAACTTTTACCGCCGGTTCCTCCTAAAATTTTACATCCAAATGATGATTCGCTTAATAATGGGTTAATAGGCTTACCACAACGTGTGGGGTCGCTGTTATTATTATCATCGGCACCATAATATCTCCATTCAGCACCTTGTTCTATCATATCAGTATATATTATTCCGCATTTATTGTTAATACAGCCCAGAAATCCTTCATCTGTTAATGAAAGGAGAGATTTACAAATATGACAAGTTTCGTTTTTATTTTCTCCTTCAGATGAATAAACACATTCCATTTTTTTTTCACCAATCTCATTGTCGAATAAATTCCACATATCGGTGTTTTTTTTAGAATTTTTAATTTTCTTGGTTTTTCGTAATTCTGCGCTGTCCATTTCTAATTAAAAACATTAAATTTTTAAGATTTAAATTCAATTTTATTATTTTATAGTATAAATATAAAATGGGTGCATTTCAATCTCTTCCTGATGATAAAATTAAAATAAATAAAAATTTTATAAATGACATTGCGATTAATTACATACAAAATGGAACTTATACTGACATGATAAATTTGACTGATGCTAAAAAATGTCAGGAAACAATAATACTTACAAAAGATATTATTAAAAAAAAAATGACAAAAATAGAAATAGAGGCTTTACATAGTGAATTGTATAAAGACGCATTAACAGAAGTGTTTGTATCACCGTTATTAAAATTACAGTCTGATAATGAACTTAAATGTAAGCAAATTGCAGAGCATTACGTGTTAATTGGTAATATTTTTAATATGATAAAAAAGGCATTTTTGCTAAATAGTAATAATGAAGCTAATGGTGATAAAGATGCAAACCTCTGTGTGAATCGTTTGAATCGAATTCGTATTCAAAATGATAATAATAGTAATGTAATAAACATATCAAAAAATGTATGTAGTGATAAAAATACGCCGGAAATTGATAATTTAGAAACATTGTATGGATTTAAATACAAACATGATAAAGTAAAAGAAGAAGAGCAAAAAAACTATTCAAATTTATTAAGTGCAATAAAGAAGTCGAAAGAATCTATTGGAAAATATGATACTATATTTAATGATTTACCATATCAAATAGAAAAATCACATAGTTTAGCAAAAGAATATGAGACAATAATTAAGAATATTGAGAACAACATTATGGCGACACAGATTAAGTTGATAAATATATTACATAAGATTTTTTACTACGATGAAGAGAGAAATATAAGAATACATCCAAAGATTAATGGAATAAATATTGAAACTTTAGCAAAAGAAACCCGAATGATAGTTACAGATATGTATTTAACATGTGAGAATGAATTTCACAAAAGTGTTGATTTTCAAGAAAAAATAAATAATTATAAAAGATTAAATAGCGATTAATTTTTTTTCTTTTTAAATAATATAAGATGGCTAAAAGAAGTCGTAGATCAACTATTTCACGTAAAAACCGCGCCGCTTCTGCTGCTCGCAGATCGCGTAAATCTGTATGTAGCAAGAAAGGACCATATGCTTGCAAGGCTTTGTCTCCTCGTTGCAAATTAACTAAGGGAACCAGAAAGCGCAAGTCTTTCTGCCGTAAGGTTCGTAATCGCAAGTAAATGCTGAGATTTTAGTTTAGTATAATATAATACCTACGAAAGGTATATTATTATATAACAACATCGTCTAATAATAGTTTTTTGATTTTAAGAATATTTTGTTGTCGGTCTTGACCGGAATCACAAGTAGTTTTAATTATTTTTAAATATTCATCGATTTTATCTGGTTGTGTTTGCCAATCCGGATTTTCCTGTTCCCATTTTTTAATGGTTTGTATTTGTTTTTGCGAAATATCATCAATTTCCTTGTTTAAACATTCACCTTCTTCCTTTTTCCATTCATTTTCACTTTTTATATAAAAATGCATTTTTTCTTTATCACTACAATGAATTGGTCTCTCTGTAGGCGCTAGAACACCTAAATGTTTTTTAAAAATATTACTAATACCAATAACGTATCCATTATCTTTTGTATAATTTAAATCATCCATTGTTATCATAATATTTCCCATAAAATCGCCTAAATTCATCGCATTTTTACATTCTTCATTTAAAAATATATTAACGTTGAATTGTTGATTGACCGTAAAATTTTGTGTTGTATTTTTTGTTTCTATTTTCTCTAAAAGACTTTTGTTGTTTTGTTCCATAGATTCCAATTTTTTAAGAATATCTAGATTAATATTTTCTTCATTATTTACAGCATTTATGGTATGACATTTTACTTCAGTTGATTTTTCAGATAAATCTGCATAATTGCATTTTTTTTGATGCCTTGACAAACTTGACCGATGAGAGAATTCTTTTCCACAAAAAGGACATTCAAAATTTTTAGTATTTACAACCAAATTTTTGCTAGAGTCCTCGTCAGAAAAAAATTTACTCGTTTTTTGCTCGTTTTTGTTAGCATTTGTTAGCATTTTGTGTTTTGGTGTCAAAAAATGCCTATCTAGGTTAAATTGTCGTGATGTAGAATAATCACAAATTTCGCAGACAAAAAAATTTACTCGTTTTTTACTCGTTTTTGTTAGCATATGTTAGCATTAGATTTTTTTCTAAGTTTTTTAAAAAAAATGCAAAAAATGCAGGTTCTAGAGAGACCTGCAAAATTATTTTCAAAAAAGTTCCTACAAAATGTAGGGGATGTAAAAATGCAGGTTTTTTTGAGAAACTTTTTTTATATTTTGAGAAAATTGACTTTTTTTTTTTCAAAAATCAAAAATATCTGTACTCTTTTGTAAAAAAACCTGCATTTTTACACACACTGACCAGTCATAGCTTTTTTAGGGTATATTTTTCATATATCGTCTCCTGTTGGTAAGACGCATAACGCCGGCGAAAAAGTCGTTTTTTTCAAAAACGTATTTACATGCACCATAATTTAGACCATAATTTTTCACTACTCTTAAAATTATGGTTTGTATGTTTGGTCTGTGTAAAAATGAAAACAAAAAAATGCATCAAAAAATCACTGAAAATTCTCTGAAAATTCTATTTTTCAGAATCGAAAAAATCCATGTTATATATGAATTTTCCACTAGGTCTATAACTATCTGTCGAGCGGAACTTTGTATTTTCAGCTTTCTCTCTGGATTCATTCAGTTTAAACATATTGTCAATGTCACTATTTCCTGTTTTTTGAGATTTTTCTTCAACGATATTACCGTATCCATCAATATTTTTATTCATTTTCTTTTTTATTTCGTCACGTACATAAGAAGGAATCCAATGTCCCCAAGATATCAATATTGTGTTTGGATGAAAGTATCTGAGATTGAATCCATTCTCTCTTAATTTTTCAACAACATATCCTATACATTGTCCTTGATCATATTTTGGAACACCTATCATAACTTCAGGAATTACAAACCAGCAATATGTTTGGTCTTTGAATAATACCGACGTCTTTTTAATTTTTTGATGTATTTTTCCTAACATTTTATTGAAAAGTTCTAAATTACTTAAGTCTGCTTGTCGTTTTCTCTCATACAAATCATCCAAATCTAATTTTTCTTCTACATCATCAGCTGTATCAGGTAAATTAAAAATATTTGCCATTATATATTAAAATAATAACAAAAAATTTAACAAAATAATAACAAAAAATTTATTTAATTAAATTTATTAAAAATAAACTTAATTAGATTATTAATGACAATAAAACATATTGTAATTTGTGGAGGTGGAGAAGTCGGTTTTATAATACAAGGTATTTTAACAAAATTATACGAGAACCAAGTGTGGCATCATGATAACATAGAAAGTATTTATTCTACGTCAATAGGTTGTCTTATTGCTCTCTCTATTGTTCTAAAAATAGACATTGAAGTGGTGAATCAATATATGTTGGAGAGACCACTTGATAAATTATTAGATATAGAACCACATATGTTATTTAATCTTGTTAATGATAAGGGTATATTTGATAAAGAGGTAATTAATAAATATTGTGCACCACTGTTAAAATCAGTGAATCTTCCTCTTGATATAACGCTTAATGACTTATATAAGTATTCTGGAATAGAATTTAATGTTTTTGTTTCCGAATTAAATAACTTTGAATCTATACAATTCTCTCATAAAACACATCCGGAATATAAAGTTCTTGACGTTCTTAATATGTCTTGCTCTATACCAATGATTTTCAAACCTATTTTAATTGATGATAAGTGTTATTTTGACGGAGGTTTATTTAATAACTTTCCAATTAAAAATTGTTTGATAGAACAAAAATGTTGTCCTTCTCAGGTTTTAGCTTTTAAAAAAAATTCACAGAAATATAAAAAAGAAAATCAACAAATGGAAATTAAAACTATAATTGATTACATAAATACCATTATTGCAAAAATGATTAAAAATTGCGGGAATGATGGAGAGAATTATGATATAAGTGGTGTTAATCTTTATGAGATTTCTGCACCTCAAGTATCATTTTCTAGTATTATCGGTTTTATGGATAAAGATAATCGTAAAAAACTTTTTGAAAAGGGAATAGACATGGTTGAAAATCCGGAACTAGATATATCATATAATAATATTGATATGTCTAATAATATTGATATGTCTAATAATATTGATATGTATAGTAATATTGATATGTATAGTAATATTGATATGTATAGTAATATTGATATGTCTAATAATTATGATTTTGTTTACAATGTTGACTTATCTAATAATATTGACTTAGTTATTTAATGAAGTAAGAATGAATTGCTCTAAAGTTTCTGTTTCTGGTTGAGCGTCAAATTCGATAACTTCATTTCCTTTAATTAATTTTATCGTAGGAAATCCTTCAACCTTGAATTTATTTAATTTTTCTTGAACAGCAGGGTCTTTATCATTAGTGCAATCAACCTCTGTATATAATATAGAATAACCATTTACAACTTTGCCAGTTCCAACAGTGTCACTATTTTTCAATGCATTCCAATGTGGTTTAGCTTTTTTACAATGAGGACACCAATCAGCAAAGAAAAACATTACTTCAACGTGCTTTTGCGAGATGCCATCTTTTTTTGTATTATGTTCTAAATTGGCAGAATCTCTCTTATCTAGAAGAGGAACAACATATTTAACATAAATGAAATATGTAAGTAGAGAGAATATTACAAGAACTCCACCAATCATTAATTGTTGTCTAACCGATGGTTTTATAAAATTTAATCCCAACATTATATTAATTATATATATAACAAATATATTAAATAAACGAATTTATATACTATAATATGTTGTTTCGCACAAAAGATAATAAGCTAATTGAGGTTAACAGAAAGAATTTTACAAATGATAAAGAATACTATTCGTTTATATTTTCATTAAAATTTAATAAAAATTTTCCTGAAAAAAACAATTCTCTCGAAAAAATTATATCAACAGTTTTATATGAAGACAATTAGAAATAAAACAAAAGGGACCAAAACAAAAAAGAATAAAACAAAAAGGATATATAAAAAAAGTGAATATAACAGCGGCGATGGAATGTTAACAAGTGTATGGGGACCAAGTATGTGGCATTATCTTCATACAATGAGTTTTAACTATCCAGTTAATCCAACAAAAGATGACAAAAAACATTATCGTGATTTTATTCTTTCTTTACAACACGTTTTGCCATGTGGACATTGTCGCATGAATTTGCAGAAAAATTTTAAAGTTCTTCCTTTGACAATGAATCATATGAAAGACCGAAACAGTTTTTCTAGATATGTTTATAACTTGCATGAAACTGTAAATAAAATGCTACAAAAAAAATCAGGATTATCATATTGTGATGTTAGAGACAGATATGAACATTTTAGATCTAGATGCACAATAGATAAACCAAAAATATTTAGTCGTAAATTATTAAAAACAAAGAAGAAGAAAGAAAAAGGTTGCACTGAACCTCTATATGGAAAAAAATCGAAATGTGTAATAAAAATTATTCCACAAGAAGAAAGAGAGAAAAGTTTTCAAATGGATAAAAAATGTATTAAAATGAGATAATATATTATATTAATATAAGTATAATATGTTAGGCGATGTTGACCCTCTAATGCTTAAACAGATATATGACCCGGATGGAACAGATGAAGAAGGTTCTGTCCGTTATGTTTTCAGCGAACAGAATAACAAAGATGAAACCGATGGAATATTATTAGGTAATGAACAAGCAATAGATGATAGTATTTCCATCAGAGATATTCACAATTGTTTAATGGATAATTATAGTTTAACACCAATTAAATATGATACGGTTGACTTAACATTACAACAAAAAAATACATTTAATGAGCTATTTGAATATGTTCGTATGTTGGAAGACGTGAATGGTAAAGTTAATCCAACTTTTATTACAAATCAATATGTTTTTAATAAAAATAAACGTCCTCCTTCATTGGAGGTTGTTAAAGTTGATGATAGATATGACGTGAGGTATAATAACATTACATATCCTGTGAAATGGTTGATAGATAGTGAAGAAAAAATTAAA
>Ga0160423_10000754_pt1 | contig 26939 bp, 38 predicted proteins | sample CRUFie14St8metaG_FD_108191 | JGI IMG/M metagenome (GOLD analysis project Ga0160423, IMG submission 108191) | Marine microbial communities from the Costa Rica Dome - CRUD Field 142mm St8 metaG | ecosystem: Environmental > Aquatic > Marine > Oceanic > Photic zone | place: Costa Rica: the Eastern...
AAGAAAAGACTACGGAATTGCCTTCTGTAGAAAAAACGGACGAGTATGAGTCGAAAGATACAATTGTAAAATATTATACAGACGAAAAAGAAATGTTATCTGACTTTAACAAGTTTATTGTGGAAGAAGATATTGATATCATTGAAGGATACAACTCCTCTTGGTTTGATCATCCATATTTGTTTAAAAGAAACGAAACATTACTTGAAAAGTTACCAATATGGGGTAGGTTTTTGAACACTCCTTCTAGCATAAAGGAGAAAGTATTTCAGAGCAATCAAGCCGGTAAAAACGTAATCAAAACACTGTATTGTCCGGGTCGTATCGATCACGATGCATACCAAGTTATGAAAAAGAATCACAATCTTGTATCCTACAAATTGGACGAGGTGGCAAAGCAATTTCTTGGTACAAAGAAATACCCAATGGATTACAGTGAAATTTACCCAAAGTTTCATTCAAAAGATGGAAGAGAGGAACTAGCGGTGTATTGTGTCAAGGATGCATGGTTGTCTCGAAAACTAATGCATAAACTGAGCAAGTTATATGTATCCTTCCAGTTGGCATGTGTCACAGGAATTGGTATAAACGATGTTCTCAACCGTGGACAAGGCATTCGAAGCATATCACTCATGTTACGGTACTGTAGGAAGCGTTCTCCTCCGTATTTCATACCGAAACTGCCTCCAAAAAGAAACAAGCGCAGAGTTGTTGAGTTGACGACTGATTTGAAACTTGTAAACAAGGAAGTAGAAGTTATTGAAGGGTTTCAGGGTGCGGTAGTATTGGACCCAAAACCAAAGTTTTACAAAGATGCCATTGCAACCCTAGATTTTGCATCACTGTATCCTTCTATCATGCAATGTATGAACATGTCCTATGAAACAATAATATCACGCAAAACTATGGTTCAAATGGGTTGGACGGAGGGCAAAGAGGTCCGTACCGTACCAGACTATTCTTATGTGAATGGACGAATGAAAACACAGATTGACTACAATAAGAACATTATTTTTGCAACCAAGGAGACAAGAAAGGGTATTCTTCCAGAAATACTGGACGCCCTATTGAGTGAACGCCGAAAGGTAAAGAAAGAGATGAAAAAGCACCATCCAGACACAGTAGCCTACAAGATTGCAAATGGAAGACAATTGGGTTTAAAAGTATGTGCAAACAGTATTTATGGATTCACCGGTGCATCGGTAGGATTTTTACCAGAGAAACGCATTGCAGAGAGCGTAACCAAGTATGGCAGGGGACTTACACTTCAGACACAAGATTTGATAGAGAATCACCCGGTATGGGGTAAAGAGCATGGGGTAAAATGTGTTTACGGAGACACCGATTCTGTCTTCTGTCACCTTCCTAGATCACTTTGCGATGGTCCAACTCCTGAAGAGACGGTGAAACGTGCAGAGGAAATAGGCAGAGAGATGGGTGAATTTGTAGACAAGCACTTTTTACGTCCAGTAGAGTTGGAGTTTGAAAAGGTTTACTTGCCATTTATGTTGATCAAAAAGAAACGTTACTGTGGAAAGAAATACGAAGATGGTCATGTCAAAATTGATATGAAAGGTCTGGAGTGTGTCCGAAGAGATTTCTGCCCTTTGTTGGTGAAAACACAGAAGAAAATGTTAATGACACTTATGGAAACCATGAATGTCGAACAAGCGTGTCAAATAGTATCCAATGCCATCCAAGACCTAGCCGTAGGTAAAATACCATTGGAAGACCTCACTATGAGCAAAAAACTGTCTCGTTCACCGGAACAATACAAGGCAATGGCAGCGCATGTTAATCTTGCAATACGAATTAACAAAGAGAGAGGAAAACAATATGGATTTGTAGCAGGGGACCGCGTGCCTTATGTTATCGCAAACGGACAGTCCACCAAAGTTTCAGAGAATGCGGTATTGCCAGAGGAAATCAAGTCTGGAAAGTACACCGTTGATCTCAACTATTACAGAAACAAACAAATGATTCCCCCACTCACGCGCATACTGGAAAAATTGTGCGAAAACCCAAAGACACTTTTCCTATGTACTTCTTTCAGAAAACCAGACATCAACGGTGCATTCTCTACATGGAAAACCGAACGCAAACGGACTGTATACAGAAGAAACGATAGGGTCATCAAACGAAAAGGAAAGAAACGTACCATAAAAGATTTTTTTTAAAGGTATAAATACAATCGTATATTAACTAAATGAAGTATCTTATTTTATTCTTATGCATGACAATGGTATACAGTGATTGTTCCTGCTCTTGTATGGACCGTGAGACGCTTGGCCGATCCACTTGGTACCTGCTGCATGAAATACCAAAACACGCGGATCCGGAGTACGAGCCTGCATTTGACCTAATGCTTCGTACCTTAGCTGTTTTGTACCCTTGTCCAGAATGCAGAGCACACATACAAGAATACTTAGACAGTCACCGGGTACAGATGACCGAAAAATGGATGTGTGAGTTTCACAATGATGTTAACAAACGCTTGAATAAGACTTTAGTCCCGTGCAGCTCGTATTAGGAAATATAATTATAGTTATAATAATTAAAATTTATAACCTATTAATACATGTAAATTGTAAAGAAATGTCTACCGGTCCAAAGATTTTTAAAGATATTCAAGCTGCTATAAACAAACATGAACTGAGATTAGATTTTCACAAAAAGTGGATAGGACGTTTAAAATCATATGAAAGCATTGTAAAAAAAAATGTAACCGGTGTATACGAAAATAAAAAAGATTTAGAAGTTCATCTAAGAGATATAAGTAGATTATTTCGAAATGTAGAGAAAGTAGAGAGCCGTAGAAAAAGAAACGAAGCTGCTATAGAAGAAAACAAAAGTTTTAACGAGACAACCGAATTTCATAGCGAGATAAACAAAGAAGATATAGCACAAAATAAAATTGCTATAAAAGAAAATGAAAGAAAATTAAATGCTCTAATAAATCAACTGAAGTTTCTGTCCGATAGAAACAAGGCAAGGAAGGCGAAACAATTAGAATTAAGTAAGGAACATGAAAAAATAAAGTTTTAGTATATTATTGAAAGGTAGAATTGTACTTGTAACCAAAACCAAAGGTTGCTAATTTCTCTCCTCTTGTGTAGTTGTACGAATGTTGTTTCAGGGTACGAATCCATTGTTTCATCATTTCTAGTGTAAGTGATTCGCCTGCACATCTTCTGTACCCTCTCCCAAACCCCCAATTCCCGTCCTGTTCGATGATGCTTGTACCTTGCATAACAATTGCACCGTCTGGACTTACCATGTAGCTTTGTTTCGTGTATGGGCAGGTGATTCGGTGTCCTTCGGTTAGATTCTTGCCTTTCATGATTTCTTTCATGTCGTGTAGTGTATGCGTTGGTTTGTCACCGGTAGTGGGGTGACCGTCGCGATCCATGGAGGATATGACGAATGCAGCGGTTGGGTTTTGTTGTAGGTGTTTATATATGAATTCGTCGGTTGCGTTGCCTTTGACCTCTACCAGTTCTTCCATAAGTATGGTCCATTGTAAAGTAAGTGCTAGTATATTGTGAAGGTATTCTACCATAATATCCTGTTCTTTGTATCCATTATTTTTTAGTGTTTTGAATAGTCCTATTTCTGTTGTTTTTACCAGTGTACCCAATTCCCTTATGTAACGTTCGTGTTTAAGAATATGTTTTTGTGTAATCACCGGCATAAAGATAGCATCTTCTGGTGTGTTTACTTCGGCTACGGCACTGAAAGCTTCTGCTCCGGTTTCAATGAATTTCATATGAATTCCTTCTTCTATGGGCTTCCCCGCATGCACCAAAAAGGTTATGTTTTTCACCGCTTCGAATATACAGTCGTGTGGGAGGGTTCCTGATTTCATGCATTCAATCGCATGGTCCATGCTGTGTTGACAAATGTCTACGTATGTTTGAATGGTTTCTCCGTCCAAGCCCGCCATGTATTTTCGTTTCATTTGGTTGTAAGGTCCACGGTCTTCGTAGTTGGTCACAAAGACAGATGTCCCTGTTCTTGGTTTTCGGTGATAAGCACTTTTTCTTGGAAGGGCAACGTCCCTGAGTATGGGAGGAACAGAGTCAAACTTGTGAAACACCGTTTTATCCATGTCAAAACTTTCCTGTTCTAGTTCAATGTATTGTTTCGGTGGAACAAACGTTTTCTCGTCTTTTCTACGACGCACACGGTCGATCAAGGATTCAAACTCTGCAAATTTAGTGCCATTCTCCGCCTGCCCAACATATGGTATCTGTGTACGTTTTTTGGAATACCCGATAAAATCGACAATGTTTACACTAGCATGTGTTACAAAGGTTCGGTTGAAATACGGTGTTTCAAACATCAAAAGAAACAATAACACTGTAAATATTACGGCGAATGATACAACATAGCATTGTACACAGTTCATTTGTAAACAATAATGTAATATATATACTAATTTTATGTACAAAATACCCAGTTGCTGAGTATGTATTTGTTTTCTTTCGGTTGTAGATATACATAAAGGTTTCGTATGGGAGGGTTTCCTTCTATCACAAATCGTATGGTATCGTTGGTGTTGGATCCTATGGCTTCGTCTGCACCCAAGCTTTCCTTTATTGTCTGTACCAATTCTTGGCGTTCAAATGGTATGTCATCGTACAGTAATGGAACAAGCAGCAAACGGACTCGTTGAACCACTGGCATGTTGTTGCACACTACCGGTAGGGATGGACCTTCTACGTTTTGTCCTTTATCGATTCCGTCAAACGGTGATTCTTGCTTTTTCAGTGGCTTTATTTTCTTTTTCGCTGGTTGTTTTGCCTGACATGCTTCTAACTTACGTTTGGATCGTCTAGAAGATGCTTCTCCCAATTCCTGAAGCAATTCACGGACTTCATTCCTTTGTGTTTCGGTCAAAGGCTTCGGGACGTCCTTCATACATTAATCAAAAGATACATATAAATACCCTTGTTTTTGTAGCCAAATGCCTTTGTATCTGTACTTAATCTCTCATGATCGTAAGGAAATCAAGACACACACATACATCGGGTGTACAGAGAACTTTTTAAAACGTTTAAACCAACACAATGGTCTAGAAGCAGGTGGTCCTCGTATTACAAAACGTGCAGCAGGTTCATGGAAGCCGGTGATAATCATTCGATTGAATGACGAATTGAACTCGAAAGATTTGAAAAAGGAATGGAAACAGAGTTCTAGAGGTCTGGAATCTAGGGTGAAGAAGGGAATCGAGTTGGCAGTAAAACATAAGCTAAAAATAATTATGCCAAAGAATGAAAACAATAATATACCTATGGTACGTTTTATAAATGACCGCTGGGTGGATCAAAAGGTAGAGATGACCGACAGGGATTGGGAGAAAATGCTACACGATTTTTAATTCCGAAGCTTTAATCGTTTTCTACCGGTGTTGATGCTTGTGATTGGTGTATCGTTTCGTCTAATTTTTAGCAACATCTTTTTCTGTGGATAGTCAAACACAATCTGGGTAATGAATGCTCTGTACTTCTGTGACACCTCTACAATGTACTCAATGTCCATCGTCTCAATGTCCCTTAATTCAAGGTTATAATACCCAGCAGTGGCGTGTATCTCGCTGGTAAACTCCATGGTGGTCATACCAAGCAAGGATCGCAATATTCCTTCCATGTGCTTTCGGTCCTTCTTATTTACCATAGAAACATTGTACCCAGACGGTATTTCCATGTCTTCTACAGGTCGCTTTCGTTTCTTTTTACCGGTCTCGCTGTGCTTGTAGGCTTCGATACGAAGCTGAGACTCTTGCAGGTTTACTTTGATATGAATAATTTTGTCGTTCATCAATAAAATCTGGTTCATATCGTCCAGCGACATGCTTGGAGGGTCACACAATATAATCGTAAAACGCGTTGGAAACTTAGTAAACAGCTTCAATTTCATGGAAGAAGAACCGTCCAGAGAGGAAACGACCTTGATCACTTCTTCCACAAACCTACTGTCCGAATCATGCAGTCCTTTGTGTTTTTTTAAGCTAACTTGTGGCGATTCCATAATGAATATATACAAAGGATAAACATGCTTAAATACACCAAAGATTTCAGGTAATTCGATCGGGATCGCCTTTCAACCGGAATGCATTCAATATTCACCTTACCATCCAACATATCCGTCTTAATTCTAGGTTCAAAGCCTTGCCCCTGTATGATTCTTCTCCAAAAGGACATGGTGCTCTCCGAAATGGATTCCATGTTTAACACCTCTAAAGCAAAACCCTTCCCACCATGCAAATACGCCTTCCAATTCACAGCCATGTCAGGGTTGTCTTCGTCTTGCATATCCCTCATTATTTTATCTGCTACAATAGGTTTGGTACGATTACGTAAGAATACTGACTTTGACATTTTTAATACACTTAGTTTATATTTATACACACCAACACAAACAGGCAGATAAACCGTCCCAACCAAAGAATACCACGGACTATATTGGCTCGTTTCATGGTCTCTTCACGTGCCATTATACTACCATCCGTTACCAACTTATAATGGTTGTACAATGCAATGCCGGAGACACACCATGCAAAACACAGAATGATAAATGGTAAAATAGTCCATCGCTTGTCCAAACTAACTATAGAAGACACCATTTCCAACAAGGCAAATAAAGTAAATGCCCTTATCGTGCGATAGGCATGGTCTTCTCTGTCCTCGTCACATAACAACGGGAATACAATAAGGTCATAAACAATACCAGTAGTGACTATAGCGCAACAGGTCAAGGATATAAGGACCCAAATCATTTAAAAGTAAAACTTTATTATTTATACCGCATAATATATTTGTCACCGAACAATTCGATGCATTTAAACCCTAATTTCTCATAGAATCCTTTCAATTCATGATAACACCACAGATACAACCCTTCCTTCAACACAGACCGCACCAAACGTTTCCCAATTCCACGGTTTCTGTACTGTGGCTTTACATACAAAGAGGTTAACCAAGGGCCCAAATGACCGTGGGTTGACAAATCTTCTGACTCCAAAGACACACAACCCATCCATTCTTTGTCATGGGCCACCACGGTATGCTCCATTGCATCCATATAATCACCGACAGAATGTATTCCTAAGGACCTACACTCCGATTCCCATTCCTGAAAACAAACACTTGCCACCTCCTTACGGTATTTTTCACAACACGATAGAGACTCTAATTTCATATATTACAATATTAATTTTATATATACTAAAGCTTTAATTCACCAAATTTTTTTTCGTACTTTTTATAATTCTTTAGTAATTTGATTATATTGGTATAGTCATAACGTGAAAATCGATTTAAAACATTTATTTCATCAATGTAAAATTTTCTCTTATCTTCATCTTCTATCCATTTTAATATTTCATCGTTTGTATATGTTGTTAATTTTTTTTCATTGTTAGATTCTCTTCGTTTATTTTCAAAACGAAAAATTAACTCACGTAGTTGGTATATATCATCGGGAGATAGTTGTGATAAAGAGTTACCCATATATTAATAATATATATAAATTTATACACATCAAAATTTCATGTTTTGGTATCCTCCCGCCCCTTTGTATGGGCCCTCCATTTCTTTAACTTCAGGGAATTCAAATTTTTTTAGTTCTTTAAGTCTTTTTATAATATATTCTGCTAATTGTTTTTTCTTCTTACCACCTTTATGGCCTGTTTCTTTATTAGCTATCGATTGTATATTTTGTATATCATCTAAGTTTGATATCTTTGTTGTGTTAAGTCCATGGTCTTTTGCTATCCGTATTAGATCTTCTTTAGTTTCTGCATTTTTCACCTTTTCTTTCGCTTCTTCAAGAGACCAATTAACATCTGTTCCTACTTCTGTAGAATAATTTCCTCCCATAATATATGTATATAATATTTTGTATTTATAGTTATTTTAAACCGATGTGGGTATAATGTCTAAAAGCCATTCTGCTTCCATGCGTTGCAGAAACTTTTTATTTTCGAAGACGGTAATCATTTGTGTGGTGAAATAGTTTTCAAAATCGTTTGGTAGTGCAAGTACTTGTATCCATCGCATGACCTCGCTAAAGTCCATGTCTGTGGCGGTGATACTGTCGATAAATGCTTGTTTCATTTGTTTCACCAGCATAATGTCTCCCCCGGTCCATTCCGACCGTAGCTTGTCTGAAAAACTTTGTATCCTGTCGTTGTTGATAATTCGTAGAACAAGCAGTTCCGACATGCACTCGATCCGGTCGCTTACTACAACGTTTATGCCTATGTTCTCGCAATTCTCCACTAATTTTTCAGTCCAGTGGTTTCTTTCTTCTTTCGGAATTGTAGTTAGCAGGTCATAGTTGGGCTTTTCCTCGATCACAACTTCTCTACAAACCGGGCAAGTCATCTCTTGGCCCTCGTTATCTTTCATGGTGCGGAAGGTTTTGGTGCAGGTCTCACACGCACCATGACAACAGGGCTGTAGTATCATGGGCTTGACCTCGTGACAGTATCGACGGAGACATATGGGGCACTTTGGTAACACAACATAATTTCGTGACACCATATACAAAATCCTAGAATACTATTTATACTCGTTCCAAAAAACTATCATTTGACTTTATATAAACGCATACAAAACTTTAAAACCATGAATCACCGTATAAAATCCGATTTAAACCATATAGCGAGCGGGAGACCGTTCAAACTTTTTATGAAAAAGGGCAATTTGACACCACTAAAACGGTCCCCAAGGGGATCGGATGTTACATGGGCAGCACACGATTACAATGTAAAGTATACCATACATCATATCGAAGACAATCGCATGTATTTCAATTTGCCTTGGAAAGGACACCAAGTTTCAGGATGGTACATTGACAAAGAGACCGGTGAATTAAAAGACTACTGTACCCACAACATGTTTCCGAAATGGGAAACTTACACACTCGAAGAATATGGCATACAATTAATATACAAAGAGCCAGAACATCCGGTATTCAAAAGCGACAGAAGATGGATGGAAACCAAAATTGAATTTCCAGACGCAGTAATATTTGTAAAATACGGTGACTTTTACGAAATATACCACGAAGACGCACTATTCCTACACGACAACTTTGACGCAATACTCATGAAAGGAAAATATGCAAGAACCGCCATTCCCAAAGTTGTCGTTGACAAATGGACACAACATGTACATAGCAAGAACAGAGAAGTTATAGTTATAACAATCTAAATTCACTATATATAATATATTGTATATAGGTAAATATGAGTAAGACAACACCAGACAGACAAGAGAAAGCATTAATTGAGGATTGTAAGAGATATAAAGATTGTACAAAAAAAAGAATGTTGAAAAGAACAAACCCGGATAAACGTTATAATCATTATTCTAACGCTCATGTCAAAAAAATGAAGGATATAGCTAATATTGAGAAGGAACTTGGACTTGGAGATAAAGAAGATTATAACAAACTGACAACAAATGAAGCGAAAGTAGCGTATATAGAAGACTTGAGAAAAAAGAATGGTACAAGACAAGAAAAATTAAGGCTAAGAGTACTAGCAAGACTATTAATGAAAAAACATAGCAAACCATATCACCCTCTAGGGTTTACAAATTTGCGTTATTAGGGTTGCAGTTAAATTAATCTAACTATATATAATATATTTCATGTATGTAATTATGAGTTTGGAAAAATTGAAAAAACATGTGAAAAACTTAATGAAAAAAGGAATTTTAGAGAATAATTTTAATAATTTACCACACGAACAAAAATTGAAAGTAATTAGAGAAAAGTTGACACCCGGAGAAGGTTCTGATTATAATAATTTAACAGATATTCAGAGAAATAAACTCAGAACAGTACAATCATTACTCAAAAAACAAACCAAATCATATCACCCTCTAGGATTTACAAATTTGCGTTATTAGATTTGGCTTCTACAGTTCGGGCATGTGTTGTTTCTTTCCAACCATGGTGTGATGCATGATTTATGAAAGGCGTGTGAGACTTCTTCACCGCATGGTAGTCTGGATACGAGTTCTCCTTTTTTCATGGTATTCATGCATATGTTGCATTCTCCAATGTCTGCTTCTGCACGGTATGAAACTAGTTTGGTGGGTCTTCTAAGGGAATTGGCAATTTGTGACATCATCATGCTTGATAGGTCGCTGTAAGCGAAGGGTTGCAGGTCTATGGTATCATTGGATGTAAATTCTATAGTAAAACTCATTTATATATTAATTAAAACATTTTATAGTACAATAAATTTAACCACCACAAAACCAGAACCCAAGTCTATCAAAGCAACTTGGTTCTTCCTCTGGTGTTCCTACCGTTACATTGGTTCCTCCGGCTTCAGAGGGCATTGGTGCTACTTTTCCTTTGTTTCCTACGCTTATATTTACAGTATTCCCCATATTTATGTGTCTTTTCGACTTATATACTCAAAATCACTTTGGTCTGTCATGGCGTCAGGTGGTGTAACTTCTTCTTCTTCTGTTTCCGGTTCAGCTGGCATTGGGTGTATAGCGATGGATACGGTGCACCCCATTTGTGAAAAATGCGTGCATATATATATTTACACTTTCAAAAATCCCTGTGGCTGGGTAGTATTTATGTTTCTTTGTATTCGCTCTTTTCTTAGTTGTTCGTTTCTACAGTCTATGCATATGGTGAGAACGACAAGTGCCCAAAAGCAAGCGAAAGACACTATGGAATGAACGGTTTTTTGATATATTAGAAAGAATAATATGCTAATGATACAGAGACAAAATCCGATTCCATAAGCCAATCGTCTCATTGTACTAAGTTATATTACTATTTATACTCAACCTTCTAATACTTCTGCATGTGAAACCGTCCTCTTCTGTACCGTTTGGGTCTCCAACGTAAGGGTGGTTCTCCACCAGATAGCAACCATTCGATGTAAAAATTTGTATGTTTTCTGTATTTGTTGGGTAGAATGATAGGTTCTCTACACATTACACAGGTGGTGTGTTTGTGCTCAAGTAAGGAATGATGGCAGGATTTGCACCAAGAGTGAGAACAGGCGTTAGTGAATATGCTATACCTTGTTTCCATACAGATAGGACATTCCATTAGTAAAAAGAATACGAAGTGAAATACTTGGGTAAGTTAAATTTTGTCAAGTATGATTTTGTATTATAAATTAAGTTTATAAGTGTAAAAATGTTACGGGTTGCTTTCGGAATAGTGGTAGGGGTTTATCTTGCACAGAATTACAATGTCCCCAATGCCAAAACGTACTTGGAAGCTATGTTGAAATACTGCAAAGAGATTGAAGGGAATCTTGGAGGGAAAGACAGGAAATAGTCTTTTCTGTGCTTACTTGGTTGTAGTAAACCGAATCGTTCTGTTGTTTCCATAAATTATACTTTTCTTGTATTTCTTCACCGTCATACAGTTTCATGGCTTCTTCCATAAGCGCTACTCGTTCTCCACATTTGTCGTCTTCCAGATCTTCCGCCATGTGTTTATAGCATAGTGCTTTTCGTTTGTTCAATTGCTCGTAAGGTCTATTTTTCCATATTCTGGAAGCTATTTCTAAAAATTGATAAGATTTTTTCACCGGTGCAGTGCTGGGTTTAAAAGTATACATGTTGTAGTAATAATCGCTAGCGTACAAAAATGCATTAGAGAGATGATACCGTTGGTTCATGATGGGTAAGGTGCATAGCGAAGGGTCTTTCCATTTGTAGCTGTTAAGACACTTGACCATTTGTGTTTCAAAATTCACCGCCTTGGAAAACCAGTCTTTGGCTTCTTTCGGTGGACGTTCTACACCGTTTTGATGCGACCAATTTCCTAACATTTGAAGAATGTGTAGTTTTTCAAAATTCCAACAAGAAGAGCTGTAACCATTCCATTGGAACAAAATAGGACTTGTCCTAACATCGGTCTTCATTATATCGTTCAAGAGTTGATAGTATTTGTAGCCAATATCGTATCCATTCTTGCCGTGTTTCACCGCTTGAATCAATTTTCTTCTATATTCTGAAGCACGTATCAATTTACGACTATCGGATTTGACATGACGTTCAAAGTATATAGTATTGGTATTCATATAATATCAAAAAAAGTTTATATTTATACTATAATACATGTATCTGTTTCTTCTTCTGGTTTTTTAATAAATACACCGTGTTTCTCTGCGGCTTTTTCCAATACTTTTACACGACGTTTTAAAGTCTTATTTTCTTCTATAAGTACAAGTACTTTTGATTCTAATTCATTACAAAAATCAATTAATTCGTTGTCTTGGCGTATGACGGACATATATGAAATCGGATAAGGATATTTATACCTATTTGTATGCCATCATGTCCTGTTCGATTGCTTCGATCTGTAATACCCAATATTCCAAGGAAGATAGCCAATAGGTCCATTGTTCATTAAATTTAAGAACAAATGTATCTCCTGCTTTGAACTTTTTTATATTTTCTGCTTCGGATGAAACTTTGGTGACCCAAAACAATTTCCATCTCTCCGGAGGCTTTACAATATATGTTTTTATTGGAGAGAATCCATCTACCGGTGGATATATTCCCGGGAATAGGCGGTTTTGTTTAATTAAATTTGAAAAATTGAAGGCACCATTACCGTAATCATGTCCATTTTTAACTAAATAAAACTTATCCTTTATCTTTACATAACCATATGTGTCGGTTTTTACCTCTTTTTCATATTTCTGCATGATGTCTTTGATAACTTGCCCCCATGTTCCCTTCAGTCTATCTTTGTTTCCTAGGTAGGACATATAATGAATTTGCATTTTTGCCAAGAGTTTGGTTCGTTGGTAATTGGTATTTAAATAGTTACTAACAATAGACTTTAAATCCATATAAGTACAGTATTATATCATTTATACTTTTTTTTTGCTTTTGGCACCATATTTGACCCTACAATCCAGAATCTGGTGGTACTCGTACAGTGGAATTTTCTTATTGTACCGGTACTTGTCGTAACATGCGCATGTTTTTCTTGTACATTGTTGAATTATAAGTTTTCCAATCGGTGTTTGAATTCGATATTTCAACATGTTTTGTACTTTTAAAGATCCCAAAAATGTTTACGAGTTGTTCAAGTTTATTTCACAGTTTGAAACAAACATAATATTGGAATGCGGCGAAGACGGCATGACCATATTCACCATGTCAAACTGCCACTCTGTTTTCATTGATGTGCAACTACCTTCAGAGTATTTCAGTGCATACGAGTGTCAACAGCATACTAGCATTGGATTGAACCTAAATGTATTGAACATGGTTCTAGCAAACTGTAAGAATGCATCTTCCCTTAATATGAAAAAGTGCAAAGACGATATTATCATTAGTGTTGAGTCATTGGATTACAGTATTAGGCAAGTTAATCTTGATAAGGAAAATATGGAAGTACCTGAACTGGAGGAGAATTGTACTATGACGGTTACCCCTAGCATTCTTATGCAATGGAAAAAGAATGTGGTTGATTTCACGAAATCTACTCTTTGCATTGAACCTTTGGCGCAAGGGCCTTTGTTGAGCAGTAAGAGCGATCAGGGTATGGTTCAAATGAGATCCTTCATGAAATACACACATTACAATGAACCGGAAAAAATAACTCTTGGAAACTTGAACATCAATCGTGTCTTTGGCATTGGAAAGGTGTCCGAAAATATTGAAATTGGATACAAAAATGATATGCCTTTGCGAGTTCAAGCGAATATGGGTGAAGGCACACTACGAGTGTTCATAGCGCCGTGTATTGATATGGAAGAGGACTAAATCCATATATATATTATAGTATTATTTTATTATATGGAAGATAACGAAGGACTAAATACTAGTGTTACAATATTACAACTAATTGCATTTATAGCTGCTATTATTGCTGTTATTTTTCTGATAGTTTTTTCCATAAATTCTAACCAACTATGGTTAATACTATGTATATGTTTTGCTGTTGTGTGTATTTTATTCTGCTCTTGTGCATGCTGTAGAGCCGATAAAGTAGACAAAGCTCGTAATGAAATAGGAAAGAAAAATCCAGAGTACAATAACTTAAGATATTAGGGGTATAAAACAAAGTATATTTGTATATGATATGTATTGGGCTTGGTTTCTAAGCTTCTGGGTTGTTCTTGTATTGGTATTGTTGCTTGTGACCAGCTTCGGTATGCTGACTTGGTTCAATGGAGGAATAGTATTTTTTATATTGTTTGGTATAGGCTTATTGCTTACAGACTCTTGGTTTTACTCCAGCTCTATCATATTAAGCTTTGGTATTGTATTTTTAATAGTATCGTTTGGTATGTGGGTGTCGCCTAGAGGTCGTAAACCTAGAACAGATTATGGGGTATAAATATAAGTTATATTGATGCAAATGGCACAAGTTGTAGCAGAAGACACAGCAATTCAACAAGATTCCGACGAAGAAGTAGTAGTGGATCATGATTTGGAACGTCAAAATCTTATAGGGCAGGTTAAGACTCGTGCAAAGAAGCCGGGTTGTCGTAATATGGCTTGCAAAGCCTTTGTATTGTCCTTGTCGGGCATACTCTTCCTATTGATGATGATTCAGCTCTGGTCTGATTACGGAGAATACATACAAACGCAAACATTTCCACCTAAAATTGTAAGTATGGGTTCGTATTGTAAGAATAGTACAGAACAAGAAAGGTATAAAGCATTGGAGTGTGTGTATGACACAGCATTGAAGTGCAAAATATCGAAGCCCTCCAAACCTTTTGTATTTGCCACACCACCTAGTGTCATTTCTTGGGAGTCTGATGCACTGTTGGTTACGCCCGAAAGTGTTACAGAATGTGTAGATTTAATTGTATGGAGTATTTAATTATTTTTTAACAATGAACTGGCAAGAAAGTATTTTAAAACGTTTTGTGAAAGAGATTTCTTTGACAAAGCAATTCACCGATTCCTACGATGATTTTATAAACAATCGAGTTCGTGAAATCGTATCTATCATGCGTCCAATACGTGCCACCAGTGGGGAAGAGTACATCAACCTCACACTTTCTGGTGGTTCGGTGAAAACACCTGTAATGTTGGAGAAAGATGGTACTGTGCGTCCTATCATGCCAAACGAGTGTCGTATACGTAACATGACATATTCAGCCCCATTGTACATGGACGTACATGTGGAAAGGAGCAAAGGGGAAGACAGTGTTATACGTGATGTATACATTGGACGTATTCCCGTTATGATTTATTCCAGTTTGTGTCATTTACGAGACCGTAGCAAGCGTGTAGCCAATGGAGAGTGTGACAAAGACCCCGGGGGTTATTTCATTGTAAATGGAAACGAGAAATCATTGGTAGGCCAAAAGGGTTCGATGCACAATCGCATGATAACCTATTGGAAAAACGGTGTTTCTGCCTGTGCCGTAAAGTCTGAACGAAACAAACGGGTCCATATCACTACGATAAAATACAAAGACAACTCTCCGATAACCTGTACTTTTCCAAGACTGGAGGAAGAGACGCCTCTTATGATCATATTGATGGCAATGGGAACAAACTTGAGCGAGATACGAAAGGTGTTTAACAGTGAAGAGAACGCATGTTTGGAAGCATCCTTTCGAAACTTACCAGACAGTGTTGCAGAGGCACGGTCTATGATCAAAATACGTGAAGTATACAATGTAGGACTTACCGAAGACGAACGTTTGGACAAGGCCCTTGAGAATGTTCTTATACCGCATATGGATACCGAAAGCAAGCCGGTGTTCTTGGTAAGCATGATACAAGAATTACTAGCAGTGGCGACAAAGAAAATATCTCCCACGGACCGTGATTCGGTAGTCAACCAAAGGGTAGAAACATCTTGTACCCTTTTATCAACCCTCTTTCTACACCTTATGATAAAGGTATGCAACGATACAAGACTGTTGTGTCAGAAATCATTGCCAAAGTTGAAACGAGGCATTCCTGACGAAAAGATACGCCAATGGTTGTCTAAGTCAAACACAATCACCGATGGGTTTCAGTATTCCTTGGCCACAGGAAACTGGAATACAACCTTTGTAGACAGACAACAGAGGCATGGAGTAGCACAGGCATTGCAACGTTTGACATACATAAGCACTATGTCACAATTAAGAAGGGTATCTTCGGCAGTAGACAAGACACAGAAACTTACCAAGCCTAGATGGTTGCATGGAAGTCACTGGGGACGTTATTGTCCAGCAGAAACACCGGAAGGGGGACCATGTGGGTTGGAAACACAGTTGTCGGTACAGTCGTATATATCTTTGGAAAGGGATCCACAAGCAGTGCGTAGAGTATTGCAGCAGTATTTGTTGCCTATGGATATCGAAAACCTAAAATACTGTCAGGTCTTTATCAACGGCACCTACGAGGGAAGCACGAAAGACAGTGACCGACTGGTAAAGACGGTGTTGCATGGCAGACGCACAGGCCAGTTCCCAAAAGACATGTCTATATCTAAGAAACGAAACCAAGTCCAGATATCTACCACCAGTGGAAGGATATGCAGACCGTTATTGATTGTAGAGGATGGTAAATGCGTATACCAAAGGATATCGAATGCGGACAACATGTCATTCGAACAATTGATGCAAGAGGGAGTTATCGAATATTTGGACTGTGAGGAAGAAGATACCGCCTATGTATCCTTTTACCTAAAGGATTTAACAAAGGAACACACCCATTGTGAGATATCAAATGCCATGATAATGGGTTTGTGTGCGGCAACCATACCATTTAGTGACCGAAACCCCGGAACTCGTAATACCTATCAGTGTGCAATGGCCAAGCAGGCGCAGGGTGTAAATGCGACAAACTTTCAGTTGCGTATGGATACCACGACTAATATTATGTGGTACGGTCAGAAACCTATGGTATCGACCAAATTAGCAAATGAATACGGTGTTCATGATTTGCCGACCGGTACAAATGCCATTGTAGCCATCATGCCTTTTCATGGTTTTAATCAGGAAGACAGTATTATTGTGAACCAGTCTGCCTTGGACAGAGGGTTTGCAAGAGCAGATACATACAAAACCATAAAAGAATCTTTGAGTGGGAAAGAGGATTCGGTGTTTCGAAAACCTACCAAGAAAAAGAAGGTAGGGAATTATTGTTCCTTGGAAGAGGATGGTTTGTTACGTCCGGGTATGAGAGTCCAGCCGGGGGATTGTATCATCGGGAAAATGACCGGTAAAAACGATGAATCGAAACTTGCAGCGGTCAAAGGTACAATGGACAAGGTAATGATGTACCAAGAAAGAAACGGGGATAGAGCAGTGAAAGTACGTGTTCGTCAAACAAGGATACCGGTGATTGGAGATAAGTTTTCCTCTAGGCATGGTCAGAAGGGAACTGTAGGAATGTTGGTTCAACAAGAAGACATGCCTTGGACCATGGACGGTATTGTACCAGACATTATTATCAACCCTCATGCCATTCCATCCCGTATGACCATTGGCCATTTAATTGAGTGCCTCACTGGAAAAGTTTCCGCATTGGATGGTATATTGGGTGATGCATCGCCGTTCAATGGTAGAAAAGTGGAGGATATCATGCAAGACTTGCACAAAGCAGGGTTCAAACGTTCTGGTGACGAAAAACTCTATTCTGGAATCACCGGGGAGGGAATTCCATCGAAAATATTCATTGGGCCCACCTATTACCAACGATTGAAACATATGGTTGACGATAAGATTCATGCAAGAGGAAGAGGAAGGAGGAATGCACTGACGCATCAACCAAACGAAGGAAGACGAGAAGGAGGAGGATTACGAGTAGGTGAAATGGAAAAAGATTCCTTCAATGCACACGGTGTTCCTTATGTTATCAACGAAAGAATGTGTGTATCTTCAGATGCACATGAAATGGTGGTAAAGGGGAACAAGGTTACTATACCATACGCGGCGAAATTACTCATAGAAGAGTTGCAAAGCATGTGTATTAAAGTAGATTTAAAAATTACTAAGTAAAGGTTCTTTTTCCGGACGTTTTTCTTCCAATTCAGTTACACGGTTCTCTAGTTGTTGAATAAACATAAGGTTTGCAAATAAAGTTAATATAAAGGCAAATATCATCAATGATTCAGCGAAGGTATACTCGTCCAAATATTTAAATATAAAATCAATTCTTTCCGATAATATTCCAGTTATATTTCTTACATATCGCGTGTTGTTATTATCCACTTCTACATTGTGATTAAATATTTTTACTTCTTCAGGGTTCATTTTATTTACAAAACACATATATATATAGAATGATTTTTATTAAACTAAATGCGTGTTTTAGATTTATTTAGTGGTCGTGGTGGCTTCAGCAAAGCTTGGAAAAACAATGGACATGAAGTAGTAACTCTTGATAATAATAGAGATGGTAAATTTCAAAGTACTCATTCAATCGATATATATGATTTTCAACCGTTGGATCATTACGCTGTCGGTCACTTTGATGTCATTCTAGGAGGAGTTCCATGCACTGAATATGCAAGATGGGGTATGAGAGGGGTCAACAGATCGCTTCAAAATAAATCAGAAGAAGAATTAAGACCAAATAACAACTTATTAAAGGAATTCATAAGGATCAGAGACGCATTGCAACCTAAGTTTTGGATTGTTGAAAATGTACAAGCTTCAGTTTCTTTTATTTCACATTTTTTAGGAAAACCATTTCGAATTGGTAGGCGGTGGTTTTGGTCTAATATGTTAGGTTTTAAAGATTTTTATGGTGAAACAGAGATGAAGTTAATACATCTTTCTTACATTCCAAAAACATTTCGATATAAATATTTTAACAAAAGATTAAATAAATATACATGGGTAGGTAGAGGACGTAGAGGACCGGCACATGTATTGTCAAACATTGAATATCCAATATCCGAAGCATTAATGTATTTTATTTTAAATGATATCAAGGGATGGAAAAAACGTTCCTATGAAAGAATTCGTGAAATACGTAAAAGTCGAGATGACTATAATAAAAACAAGTATATAACAGAATAATACTATTTTATATGGGTTACGCTGCTTACGAACGTTACCGTAGATCTTTAGTGTGCTCCGTGTGCAAAGAAAAAGCTTATCGTAAGTCTTTGTGTAGGGCCTGTTACCGTAGAGACCAAAAACAACGATTTCATTGCACCTTTCGAGGATGCTGTTCTCCTGTATTTGCATCCACCTTGTGTCAAAAACATTACAGAGCGTGGCAGACCCACTGTCTATTATGCAATAACATGGTGTATTGTAGGCACCTGTGCAGGTCACACTATAGAAAAGCACTAAGTTCTGGCGATTTTCCAGCTGCACCAACTTGCACCAAGTGCAACAAGGAGGTATACCTGTCAGGTGTATGTCTGCACCACTTCAAGGAGATGTACCGCACATGCATTGTCGTCGAATGCAACAATTCTTCTCACAAAAAAGGATTGTGTTGCAAACATTACTTTCAACAAAGAAGAAAATGCCTAAAATCACCGTAACAAACTCATTCGCATCCAAAAGAGCACAGGTTTTGAAAACCTGTAAAAATACAGAACAAATGTCGTACAAAGGTACCAAGTTGGATGCAGAAGTCCCGAAAATTCAGACCGAAGTATTCCCCAGTGAATGCCAACCCTTCTATAACATGGATCTCGACGTAAGCATATACAAGAAGAGAGGCGGTGAAATGTTACCAAAGGTTATCCAGTCGGGCGACAAACGAAAGAAAAACGTAACCTTCTGGTTGCCTCCCATGGAAGTCAGATATGCACAACTTGGAAAAAACGGAAATTTGGGAAAGTTTACAGAAGATCCCAAAAAGGCAAAATTCTCTGTATCTCTAATACCATCGGATATGAACGAGAAAGGTACAGAAGCAATCGAATTTATCAAAAAATGGTGTGATAATGTAATGGGGTCAGCCTTTCATGACGAAGATACTTGGAAATCACTTACCGATGAACACGAAGACGACAAATCTTTTATCGAAGGAGCACAACACTCCATTATCAAAGAACTAGAAGACGAAGACGAATGCATATGCCTCAATCGAAGACTCGAAGGTTGGAGCGGTGAGCCAAACCAGCCAGTGTTTTGGAAAATGAAGCAGGACGGAACCTACGAACAGGTACACCCGAAATTCATACGCCAAGGAACCGTTCTCATGGTACAGATGACCTTTCGAGCATATAAAATACCCGGGAGATACGGGATGGCAGGAGACCTTGGGAGACATATACTTGTGGTAAAAACACCGGAGAAAAAGAAACCCAAAGCACCATTCAATGTGCCATACATACCATTTGAGTTGGACTAAAACAAAGTTTTATTATTATAAATTTATAATTTTATATTGTATATGGTGTCTTTAATTAAAAAACTGTCTTTAAGTGAAAAACCAGAATTTGTTACGGATGAATATAAATTAAACATAGATAAAATGCAAATTCCAACAATTACAAGGTATAGACTGCTTGATGTATCAACAAGTATACCATCTAGGGATCCTAACATTAGATATGGATCTGAAGGATTGAGCACTCGGGTTCTTAGAGATGTAAAAAAGCGGGATAGAGTCAAATGTAGTACCAAAGACTGTCATATTTATATTCATACAGGAGATGGTAGTATATATTTATTTAAATGGATGACTGAAAAGGAATTTTTTCATGAAAGAAATATGTATGTCACTTTAAGAGATGTTAAAGATTGCAAAGCTATCTTCTCACATGATTTCTACGAAGTACAGACATATAGTGGGAATATTGGGCATTATTTGAAAAGTCCGGACGAGAATAAGGTAAAGTTAACAGCTTTACGGTATAAAAAACCCAATTGTAAAGTCGATATGCCCGATTATAAAACACTTGCACGTGCAATATCCACACTTCATTTAAAACATATTATAGTCGGTCATTTGAGTGATGAAAATTTGATTCTGTGTGGAAACAGATTTTACTTCAAATCATTGGAACATTTTATACATTTTCATCTTTCTGATAGAATGCTAGATGCAAAACGAAAATTAATGAACAAAGCCAATAACTCTGAATTTATTTTACACGATTTAAATAAATCTGAAAAATTTATGGCAGCTATGTCTATGGGTGAATCTAAACTTGTCGTCAGGTATGTAAACGAATATTATAAAGACAAATATGCTGGACCATTCATTACAAGGTTTTTGAATCTTATGGAATTTGATCCAACTAATTATAATATGCTCGTACTCATGCTATATTTCGATTGGGTATTATTAGCTATGTATGTTACAAAATTAGAAAAAGAACTTTTTTCTTTAGATGAATATCAAGATAAAAAAGTAAAAGGTATAACAAGCAGTATAATAAATCAAAACAATTTTACGAAAAAAATGGAACTCATATGTGACCATTTTTATACCATTTACAAAAAAACAAATCAAGCCGATAGTAAGATCGAGAAGCAAAAAAGATATTATGAATTCATGGATCAAGTCGAATTACATTTGCAGGAAATTTATGAGTGTAAAAAAGTTAAAGAATTGCAAAAACAACTAAAAGATAACAATAAAGATACACGAAAAACGGTATTAAAATGGGGTAAATGGTATGAAAAGAAAAAAAATTATACATTAAAATTCTAACCCTCTTGTACGTACACTTCCGTTGCATATGCGTTAGTGGGTTCATCGGTTTCGTATGCTCTAGGTAAAACCACCCGTTGGCCTACTGGAATTGAAAAAAATGTACATTCTAAATAGTATACCCATATAATATATATTAATGCAATTACCGAAAAAAATATTGAAACCTGTATAAATGGGTTTAATGGTTCTTCCAACATGATTTATTTAATTAACGGATTTGGAATAATACTATTGCTTCAGGGTGCTTGGAACTTAATCGGTGTTTGGATCAAGGAAGACGATGTAATAGGCAATGCACTTATGTTTCTGCTTGGTCTAGTACTGTGGGCCACCACCAGAAAGGTAGACGAATCGTATCTGCAAATGTATGATGTGACAGTTGGTGCGGAAACAGGGACAGAATCTGAAAATGCAACTATATATGACGGAAATATGTCTTAAAAAGCATGTTTGCATGTTTTGGAAGCAAAAAGAAGGTTCTACAGAATGAAATATTCGATCTATTGGATCAAAATGGTGATGAAATTGTATCTTTATCCGAATTAGTCATTGTAGCAAAACATCTCCACAAGGCAGATATTGGTAGAGCACAGGTATACCTCGAAACCCTACAGATGACAGAGCCAGTGGAACACATCATTAATCAACTTGGCACTAACAAGGTGTATCGAAAACAACTAAAGCAATTGTATGCAAGGGTAAGTCCAGATGTATGGGTACAAAAAATTATACCAGAACTGAAACGGGCAGAAATAAGAAGACTTCAAGGTTATGTAAATTAATTTTATACAAATATATTTTGTTTAAAGTAATTCCTTATAAATTAAAACTTTAACAAATATCTTTAATACTGTTTAATTCAGATATGTTCATATTGTAACACGAGGCGTGTACTTTGTAACCATTTGATGCGTCCGTATCACCTTTTTTAAAAAACCGTGCCTGTTCCATAAATTCTTTCTTTGTTTTGTACCCACAAATCCATGCTTTGTTCACCTTTGTACTTACACGTAGGAATACATACGCGTCACAACGTTGACGTGGGTTATGATTGCACACGGAACATTCAAAGTATGGTTTGGGTGCTGTGGTCATGCTAGTTTTCTTGGTCTTGATTTCAAGGCGCATACCACCGGGGGTCTTCAAATCATAATTGTAAATATCGTCGGAATCGGTGCACTGGAGTAAATCTCGTATGATTTCTTCGCCCAACATGCCCCAACCATTGCTACGACCACTGGTGATAGAATTCCGTAGGACCCCCAACTCCTTGGCGCGCTGTTCCGCACGCTCGTATTGATCCACCGTCACTACGACTTCCATCGCCTCGTTCCCCGAAGACACGAAATGTTTCATTTTTTTATTAGAGACTGCCATTTTTTAAGTAATTATGGAAAATAATCGATCTATTTCACCTTTAACACTTCCTCCGCCCGCATGGAAAGCCAAACGTAAGAAATGCCGTGTCATAAGCCTCATATGCATCGCAATGATGGGGGCACTTTTACTTATATTATTACTATAAAAATACTATATATATATTGCACCAACTTACACCATATGTACCGTAGAATAAGACCTCTTGCACCAGATGGCACTAGTTTTAATAACCCACCTGTGGATGGAAAAACAAAAGCATCCTTCATTACCTACCAAAGACTAACCGAAAATTCATTAGCAACATGGTGGAGAAATGTCTTTCTAATGTCCAATGTTGCAATCGCTACAAGCAAATCGGGGTTTAATGACCAAAGTTTAATGTGTGCTACACTTCTTAGCATGTCATGCATATTACTTGCATGGTCCACCTATTCCTTTTGGAGAAACTCTGACAAAATTGTAAAAGCTGCTGCCGAACGCGGTCTTAGTATAGAAAGAGACTGGTCATGGGGCTTAGCAGGGGTCGTTTTTTGCATAATGCATGGATGGATTACTACAAATAGTTGGATATTTTACGTAAATAATGTATAAGTACGAATACTATATTTTTAAATGAACCGAATTGAAGTCAATGGGCTACCAATATACAACAAAATAAATATAAAAGCAATTGGTACCATAATTTCTAAAATGCTAAACACCTTGGAGAATCCATATTTGAAAAGAGGTCCTAAGCCGGTTGTACCCAAATACCCAGACGATTTAATTGGAGGAATAGAGATAGAAACATGCATTACAGAAGATTTTAAGCCAGAGTTAACATTCTATTATGAAGTTGGTGATTTGACTATAAGTTGTGGTAAAGGATTTAAAGCCACCGAATTCATAGCAGATCCTGTGCCACTAAAAGAATTGCTAGACGAAACAACTCCGATAGGAAAAGAAACTACATATTTGCTACAAAATGCACATAAATGTGAATGGGAAACATGTAGTACTCATGTTCATATCTCTATGAAAAGCGTCACCGTACACAAATATCCACACTTTGAAACACTTATGCGTTACTTGTGGATACAATATTACCAACCATACTGCATGTTCAAATTCTATCAGCACGAGACCAGATATGACAGTGAATATGCACATCCATCGACACATGTCCCAAGAGAAGAATATGAACCCATAGAACCTAGGTATGAAATGTTTAACACTGTACCATCTTATGAGACGGAGACCGGGTTTTTGTCTCCTAATAGGGCTTGGCACTTTGAATTTCGAGGCTATGGTAGCATGCTTGGAAAATTAAACAAAGAGTACATCCATATCCTCATGAACTTGTGGGTCATTACCATAAGATATTACAATTATCTATTGGCTCAAACCAGATATAACAAAATACATTTAAAGAACATGACTATTACTAGGACAGAACTTAACACATTTGATATTACAAAGCTATTGTTAATGGTGAAACTTCGGGAATGCATTGATAGAAAATGGAAACCAAAAGGATCGACCATGGAAGACTTGTGCAAGGCCATAATTGAATTCGATAAAACACATAAGCTAGGAGACTATAACGAGAAAGAGAAAGAGTACTACCGTTTGCACATGGTATATTATCCGTACAATTTTAAACTCTAGTATATAAGTTGTTTGTATACAGTCAAATGGAACAAATTCGTAAAACATACTACAAGGCCTATAAAGACGCACTTAATAAAGAATTGGTGCAAGAGAATTTCGATTGGATATGTAAACTGCACAAAGAAATTGTGGTGCGGTTGTGTGCCCTAATCCCAAGACGAACCGACCTTCATGATACAATAGCGGGTAACATGGACCCTGTTATCTTCAAGCAAATGTTAGAGAACAAATGTTACAAGCCTGAAGACTTTGTACAATTGATCGAGTATGTGTACGACTGGATAGGCAAGTTGTGTGCACCCGCTAGGGACGAAGAGGTGCATGCCACAAAAGAAGCACTCTATAAAGCCATGCAGGATGGGCAGACTTTTGGTCAACTTGTACCAGAGTTCATTTTTAATGTGCACGAGCATTTGGACGCCATCGAAGAGGACAAACGAGCATTTTTAAAGGTATATAAGAAATGATGATAGTTTATAACATGAAAGATTTTATTGTACAACATATCTTACATTCTAATTTACTGCACGGAAACGATTTTATGAATTTGACCAATACTTGCAAAGGTCTTCGAGTGCATAACAATCGAAACAGCCTTGGACGTTTATGGAAACACGGTAGGGTAAACGATATACGCACTGCACTATATGTAGAACACAAATTAAATCAATATACACCGTATGATATACTCGCAGAGGCGCCGTCTGCCAAAGAAAAAGATGTTGTTTCCGCTTTACGTAAACTTATTTCACCGACAGACATGAGGTACCTGTGCAAGACATATAACTCGCCAAAACTATTTCTTCTCGAACGAATAACACCAATAAAATCATTATTGGGTAAACGTAGTAAAAGGTATACTTAACTTTTCTATAATGATTGTTTTTATAATATGAATACCATCGTAAATTTGTCAAATGTAAAATACACAGACCGGGTGATAGGGCATTCGTGAATAACATAGCGATACTAAACCATGTCATGTGGTCTTTCCATATGATTGACATTAAACAGGACAACCCTGCTAAGACATCCACATGCCATCTTGTATTTTCCAGTCCGTCCATTGCGGCGAATAGAATAAATAGAAACAGGTAGGCACAGGCAAGGCCTCCCATACTACTGGAATTCAATCTAAACATACGAGACACATTCATAATGATATGACCCAACCGTGTGCGCCAAGACAGGGCATAGAAAATAAACCCCAATAATACCCCGCCAAACCATATGTACCCTCTTTGCTTACGGAATCCACATAGGACAGTGACCCACCATGGTAGGTACGCCCAATGGTACAGTTCTTTTGTTAAATAGAATCCAATATACATACCAATGGTACAAATACAAGGTATTGCATCCTTTACACTGATTTTCTTCTCGTGGAACAGCGAAAGCAGAGTAAACACAATGCACGCATACCAGAACATGAATGGTGAAGGCAGGCTAAAGTACAAGAAAATAAAATGCAACACATACCACATTCGGTTTAATCACTGAATCGGTATTTATATACTATGCTTTATGCTTAAATGGCCCTCAGTTTCGTTACACCCAATGGATTTCGATTCTTTTCGGTGATGATCATGATTTCCATACTTATCATTGCTCTTGTCAATTCGATTGGTAACATTCTGCCACAAGGTATGGAGTTGTTACGATTTTGTGTCATAAATGTATCAGGATTTCTACTGTTTAGCTATAGTATATACAAAGGGAAACTCTTAAGAAATCCCAAAAAGGTATGGTATAACAATAGCTTTATAAGCAGCGGAATAGCCCTGATAGTATACGCCAATACTGTACTTTCAGATGCAATTCATACCTATATACTACCTATATTGTACATGGTTGAAATATTAGTGGTAGTGTACATCGGTAATCGACTCAGAATGGAAACCGACTACCAAGCTTTTCAAGAAATGACGGAACATTCGACTGCCACAATTTAACATACACACAATATTAGACACGAATCTATTCCATACAAATACCATCTAATACATACATACAGCATCATATGCTATCACCTACTAGCACTTTCAATGATGTGATCCTGTCAAGTTACATGAACACAGTGAGGAACATGACACAGTATCTTTGATATGAACCTGCTATTTTTTGGATTTTCAAAATGCACAAATAACATACAAATAGAATAGAACAGGTCACAACATATAATTTTTCGTTAGTGGGGATATATCATCTATGGTGTGCTACACTAAAAATAAGCCCAGATAGCGTACGGCCTATTTAGTATCCTACCTCCTAGCAGGCACAAAGCAAGGCCTACCAACGATCTCGTAGCAG
>Ga0160423_10000755_pt1 | contig 26919 bp, 27 predicted proteins | sample CRUFie14St8metaG_FD_108191 | JGI IMG/M metagenome (GOLD analysis project Ga0160423, IMG submission 108191) | Marine microbial communities from the Costa Rica Dome - CRUD Field 142mm St8 metaG | ecosystem: Environmental > Aquatic > Marine > Oceanic > Photic zone | place: Costa Rica: the Eastern...
CTTTAGCCTCTTGGTTGAAGGCCTGCAACCGATCAATGTTTCGTTACGGGTCTTTGCGACGAAGCAGTCTTGCGAACCTAGCTTGCACCTAGCTGGCGGTCATCCATCCTCGCAGGCTAGCATGCCTTCTCGAAGAAGCATGCTGCGTATGGTCTGAGGGGAACTCTCACATTTGAATGCATTCTCAAACAGGGAATCCATGCTTGCCGGAAAATGAGCTGGCTCTTTCCAGGGATCCAAACCTATCACATTGATGGGTTCCATGAATTCGAAGACCGCCTTTCGAATGCTCTCCCACTTCTGAGCCCTCGGGGCGTTCATGGCCTTGTGTTGACGAATCGTGACAAGAAGTTCCAGCATGGTATCGGATCGAGACGCATCTTCGCTGAATAGGAAACCCTGGGCAAGGTGAGGCTTGGAGAGACGGCGTACGGTTTCGGCGTAACTGACCGATGCAAAGTAAATGAGGGTCGTGGTTGCGAAGCACTCGAAGCAGTCCATGCAGGTATAAAGCGTGCCGATGAGTTCATCCGCCAGGTGCATTTCCCGCTGGTTCCACTTGGCTGCCTGCTCCCATGAGGATGGGAGTTCGCCTTGGACCAAAGCTTCTGCTTTGGGTAAACCTTGGGCAATTCGCTGGATACCCAGCAGTGTCATGGGGAAGCCGGTCGATAGAAGTGGATCTACAAAACCAGCCGCTGACGGTAGCATGATCCATCGATTGCCATGAATACGCTGGTGAATAAAGCTGACTCTCTCCAGTTTTTTTAGAGGATAAAGCGGCTGCGCTTGACTCCATGAAGATGCTGCGTTACCAGCTAGTTTCATAGCTTCCTGCCAAATGATCTCCGGTTGCTTGCTTTTAAGCGAGGGGTGTTGCTGCTCCGAAAATACGACACCTGCACTGGCCACCTGATGATCAAAATGAAGAGTCCAGATCCACCCTCCGGGTATGAGCTGGTGTACAGCGGCCTGATGCGGTGGATACGGGAAGGCCGAGGATCTGAGCTTGGGTGTCATCCCCTCAAAATGACTGTAGGCGCTGAAGGTTTGGGGAGTCCTTTTTAGCGGCTTGGTAGGGATTTTTGCCAAAGATGCCACAGCCGAGGCTCCACCAGATGCGTCGATCACCAAATGGGTGGAAATGCGGTGGACTTCGTCGCGCTGGTGAACATGCAGTTGAATGTGGTTGGGGTGTTCTTCCCACATTATTGGCTGGCTCTGATCCCAATAATGGGCCCCATGCTCGATGGCTTTTTCCAAAAGGAAGACGTCCAAATCTTCCCTCCACCAGTGGGTGTCAGCCAAATCGTCCCTTGGGCTGGCGGCGACCATGAGCTCTTTTTGCCACGAGGAACTTGGCTCGGTTTCTGGAGGGTTGCTGTTGCTATAAAAAGTGAATCCTCGCTTCAATCCAACCTTCATTGTTGGGTGCGTCTTCTTCCAACGGCCCCATCGGGTGAGGGAATGCAAAAAGTCTAATTCGTAGGTGACTGCAAGTTCCTCGAGTAATAAATTGGTGAGAGGAGTGGTGGACTCACCAAGGGTGATGCGCGGGTGTTGATGACGTTCCAAGATCAACGTGCGATAGCCGCGTTTTCTGGCAATCATGGCCATGAGACAGCCTGCAAAGCCCGAGCCAAGGATGACAAGATCCCAATCGTATCTGGCTTTGATCATGAGCACTCCGGGCACTTGTGCCCGGGTAAAATTTGCTGTTGCTGATTCATGTGGACCAATCGCTCTATACGGACCTTGCGACACAAGGAGCATGAGCCGAAGGAGTCAAGATTCCAGGTATCCATGTAAACCCTACCAGGTTCCTGCCGAATGGCACCTTCAAGACACGCTTCCATCAACTCCATGGTGGGTTGGATGAAATCACCGCTTTTTCTGAGGGCCTCCATGGCACCGGGTGCCGAGCGGGTGGGGATGAGGCTCACGCGATCAGCACCCTGCTGCAATGCAAAATCTACTGTCCTGAGACAAAGCTCCAAGGCTTCTTCGGGTCGAACAAAGGGCGGTTGAATCATCACGAAGGCTCGGTGACCGATCCCAGAATGTTTGAGTTCTTTGGCGGCTTTCACATAGTCTTCTAATGTGAAGCGCTTGTTGAGTTGATGCAGGACCGTATCCTCCGCGCATTCCAATCCCATCGCTATTTCGAGTCTTGGTTGTAGTCGATCGGCAAAGGCCATGGCCGAATGGGTGACCAACGTCGGGTGAGACTCTACAACCACCTTCTGGAAGGGCTGAAGTAGTTCGGCGATGGCTTGGTGGTCTTCGGGATAAATGGCGCGCGCGTCGAAAAAGCTCCCACTGTTGTAGATTTTGATTTGAGTGAGAGGCGTTTTGGTTTGTTGCTGCGCGTTATGAATCGCCTTTTGAAGTTGATGGAGTGCATGGCCCCGACCCAGGGGAACAGGAGTCGTGTGTTGCCAGAGATCACACATGACACAGCTCCAAGGGCATTCACGATTGATCAGGAAAACCACCGCTCCATGAATAAGACTGCCATCTGTTTCCCACTCTTGGTCAAGGATGACTCGAGGTTCGGTCTCTCTTCCCGGGCGAGACACAGGAGGCCGCAGGGAACGCACCCATCGGCTGCGGGCCGCTAGCTCGCTTGGAAGGTGGCTTGGCTGCTGAACCATGATTTAGTCCTCTAAGTGAGCCAATTTCTGGATGCTGGCTGCGGTCATTCTGCAGAGTTTCCAATCATCGAGTATCTCTGCCCCCAATCCTCGATAGAAATCCATGGCAGGTTGGTTCCAATCCAGAACCAGCCATTCAAATCGGGCGCAGTCCCGCTCTAAAGCCAATCGGGCAAGGTGTCGAAGCAGGGCCTTGCCTATTCCCTTGCCCCGAAAATCCGGCTGGATGAAAATATCCTCCAGATAAAGTCCTCGTTGACCCTCGAAGGTAGAGAAATGATGAAAGAAGACTACGTATCCCACGACGACCCCTTGCCAGCTGGCCAGACAAACCTCGGCAGCAGGGTGCGGTCCAAAAAGGGAATCTCTGAGCGTGTCTTCATTCGCAGTCACCTGATGCGAGAGCTTTTCGTAATCGGCAATGGCGTGAATCAGTTCCAGAATAACCCCCACATCAGAAGGTGTGGCTTGTCGAATCGACAGGGATTCTTTGCAATCATTTGAGCTCATTGCGATGCGATGGGGCTTTTCTGGGCCTGGCCTTTGAGTTTTTCAAGTGCTTCGACGGCCGCATTGAATTCAGCCTGCTTCTTGCTCTTGCCACGGCCTCTTCCCAGTTCTGAGTGATCGTGGATCACGGCACATTCAAAAATGCGATCGTGATCCGGTCCGTTCACCTTGATGAGCTCATAGTGAGGAGGACGATTGGAGGAAGTCTGCAGCAGTTCCTGAAGCTCACCTTTGGGGTTGTCCAGACTGGGCAGTATTTCCAGCTTGCCGAAATGATCGGAGAAACGCTGAAGGATAAACTCTCGGGTGGTCTCAAAACCCGAATCTAGATAAACCGCTCCAATCAGAGCTTCGAAAGCATCTGCAAGGGCGCTGAGCCGTTCACGTCCGCCGCTCAATTCTTCTCCTCGGCTCATGAGTAACTGTGGGCCCAAGCCAATGGTTTTTGCCAAATCAGCCAAAGTGCGCCGATTGACCAATTGGGCACGGGCTTTGGTCAGAGGCCCTTCTTCATGTTCAGGATATCGGGCAAACAACTCATGAGTGATGACCAACTGGAGCACCGCATCACCCAGGAATTCCAATCGTTGATTATTCAGGTTCGAAGAGTTTTCGCTTCCATTGAAGGACCGGTGGGTCAGTGCTAATTGAAGTTTGGATCGATCGGCAAAGGTATACCCAACACCTTGCTCGATGGTCGCCATAGAATCCCCGTTCTGGGGTGTCTCATTCATGGAGTGCTGGGGTGACGGAGGTTTCAGAGTCGGTAGATGCTTCTTCTTCTTCGATAGAATCCCGATTGGTATCCTCTTTTGGTGTGCTCTCTGCGTCTTCCACGGGTAAGCCCTTCTCCATGAGCAGGGTGACATCCTTCTGTATCTTTTCTAAGGGATCCTGGTTCAAGTCGGGCTCGGCAATGGTAAAGACATCCCCTGACTTTGGGTGCTCATACACAAAGATCCGCTGCCCATCCTGCTTGAATTGATCCTGAACTTTGAGAATACGCTTTCGCTCCAGCATCACTGCCAGAATGTATTGAGCGCCCTTATATTGGGGGAAATCTTCTGAAGTGAGTTTTCGCAGCAGGGTCTCTGCGGTGTCTCTCTGGATGGCCTCAGGAGCGGGTGGAGGCGGAGACTGAAAGCGTCCCTGCCAATGAGAAAGATAGTTCTCGGATGATTCAGGTTTCTTTGCCTGATGCTGGGTCCAACACGGCTGACAGAGATCCTTGCGCTGCAACTCGTGTTTGGTGGCGAAGAGCAGGCTGTGATACGCGGCGCCGTCCTCGAAAGGCTGCTCACAAGCCACACAGGATCGAGACCGGGATTGAATGTTCCAATCGTTCATACTTAAGCAGTGGTAACGGCCCTCCCCTAAGGATGGGCAGTTTCGATTGGGTCATTCTGAGCGAGGCTTCAAAACGAACGTCCCTGATGCATGAGTGGGTTCCATACCTTTAAGACCCTCGTTTTGCGGCGCCGCCTGATGGATACAGAACGACCTACCCCTTATTATTATCAACAGCTTTTCCACAGATCAATCCCTGGATTGGAAAACCCCGAGCGCGCTTGCTGGATGGAAACCGACGCATTGGGTTGTCCGTTGCCTTTATGGCAAGATCACGATAAAAACTATGCCTTATGCCGCGTTCTGGGACGTCCATTTTCTTTCACCTTGTGTGGGTGCCTTTGACCCTTCTCATGACCATGTTCTCTGGTTACGGGGCCTTGGCCAGCCTGGAACCTCAAAAGGATGGGAAGATTGCCATGGGATGGTTGGTCTTCTACGTGTTGACCGGGTTGGTCTGCCTGGGATTGACTGGCTGGTTGGTGTGGTCCGCTTTCTGGAAGGAGGATCCCTGGGAGGATGGTATGGGTGAGGTCCATGAGATGGATGACATCGAGAGACAAGGAGACTGAGATCGATTACCCAGCCTTGCACGTTTGCCTTTTGGCTTGAGGCTAAAAAACTTGAGAAACCTCCCTGGCCCATCAAATAATCCACCATGAAGTTCTCTGGTTACCGTTTCTCCATCTTTCTGGCTCTGTTTGCGTCTGCTTCAATCACTGCAAAGGCTGCTACTTTCGTTTGGACTGAACAAGAGATCGATACGATTGAAATCGGATACGGACTTGCGCTGAGGGATGTCGATGGTGATGGCAAAAGGGATATCTTGCTCGCCGACAAAAAAACCATCCAATGGTATCAAAACCCCTCCTGGCAAAAACACATCATCGCCAGAGATCTGACCGTGCGGGACAATGTCTGCATCGCAGCTAGGGACATTGATGGAGATGGGCGCTGCGAGGTGGCTGTTGGAGGACAATGGAATTTTTCGGAAACCATTCAGGATGGAGCCATTCATTACCTGCACCCACCTGTGGACCGCCGTGACTTATGGACACCCATTACGCTACCCCATGAGCCCAGCACGCACCGCATGCATTGGATTCAGGCATCCGACGGAGGCTATCGATTGGTCGTCAAGCCCTTGAGGGGGCAAGGCAACGTGGGTGACGAAGGCTACGGACTGATGCTGATGACCTATGAAAGACCTGATGTTCCACAGCAAGCCTGGACTCGGGAACTCGTTTCAAATTTCCTGCACCAATCCCATAATTTTCACCCTGTCAATTGGGACACCGATCCGGAAGAAGAGCTTGTGGTCGCCTCGAGAGAAGGGGTGTGGCACTTTGATCATCAGCGTGGATTCTGGCGTGCCCGGCAACTGACCGATCAGTTCGCTGGTGAAATCCGCGATGGGCGTCTGCCAGGTGGGAGGCTTTTTATGGTCACTATTGAGCCCATGCACGGTACCACCTCTGTGATTTATGGGGAGACCTACAGTCCTCTTGCCCGTTGGCCTCGATTGGCAGTGCTTCACGATCAGCTCAAGGATGGACATGCGCTGGCTGTGGACGATTTCCTGGGAGTTGGTTCCGATCAAGTCGTCGTGGGGTGGCGCGGGATGAATCCCAGAGGCGTTCCGGGCATACGCCTTTATGCGCCGATCGATCAAACGGGCACCCAATGGCACGAAACCATCCTGTCCGATGCCTCGCTTGCGGTTGAGGACATAAAGGCAGCAGACTTGGATGGGGATGGACGACCTGAAATCGTGGCCGCTGCCAGGCAGACCAAGAATCTCAGGATTTATTGGAACCGGACTCGATGAGGAGGCTCCAAGGGGTTGCTTTTCTGCAAGCCGCTTTGTTCCGATTCAGCCCTTGCGCTGAGTCTTACCCTTGCGTGTTCCTTTGCTTTTGTGAACGGAACGTTGCTTCTTGGCCGGCTTCTGAACCAGATGCACCTGAGCGGCTACCTTGAGCCTCAATCCGTTCAAGCGAATGAATCCTGTCGCATCATCCTGATTGTACGCCTGAGTCGGATCTGCCTCCATGGTGGCGATTTCGGGGTTGTAAAGGCTCAAGGGGGATTGGCGTCCGGCGGTGATGATGTTGCCTTTGTAGAGTTTGATTCTCACGCGGCCGGTAACATGTTTTTGTGAATCCGAGACCAGGGCCTGCAATGCTTTGCGTTCGGGAGCGAACCAAAAGCCGTAATAGACCAGTTCTGCGTATTTGGGGATCAGAGAATCGCGCAGGTGCATCACCTCACGGTCCATGGTCAAACTTTCAATCTGGCGATGGGCAAACAAGAGAATGCTACCGCCTGGGGTTTCATAAACGCCTCTTGATTTCATTCCGACAAATCGGTTTTCGACCAGGTCGACTCGTCCAACACCGTGTTTGCCACCCAGCCGATTGAGTTTTCGCATGACTTCCAAGGGAGACATTTTCTTTCCATTGAGCGCCACACAGCGCCCTTGCTCAAAGTCGAGATTGACATACTCGGGCTTGTCGGGTGCGTCTTCGGGGCTGACGCTCAATTTGTACATATCCTTAAACTTCGGAGCAGACGCGTCCAACCAGGGATCCTCCAGAATGCCGGCTTCATAGGAGATGTGAAGCAGGTTGCGATCCATGGAGTAGGGCTTGCGCGCACTGGCTTCCACAGAGATTTTTTTCTTGGCGCAGTAGGCGATCATTTCCTTTCTGCCAGGGAAGGTTTCCCGAAATTCGGCATCTCGCCATGGAGCAATCACTTCCAGTTCGGGGGCGAGGGCTGCGACGGTCAATTCGAAGCGAATTTGATCATTGCCCTTTCCAGTGGCCCCATGCGCGATGGCCTGAGCCTTTTCTTTACGGGCAATCTCGACCATTCTTTTGGCAATCAGAGGTCGGGCGATGCTGGTTCCCAGAAAATACTGACCCTCGTAAATGGCACCAGCCTGAACCATGGGATAAATAAAGTCGCTTGCAAATTCATCCTGAAGATTGTCGATATAGATTTTGGAGGCCCCGGTTTGAATGGCCTTTTTGTCCAAGCCCTTCAACTCTTCCTCCTGGCCGATGTCGGCGCAGAAGGCGATGATTTCAGCGGAGTACTTCTCCTTGAGCCAGGAAACCAACACCGATGTGTCCAAGCCACCAGAATATGCCAATACAATCTTCACGGCCGCAGCATGCTTCAAGCGAGCTTTCTCTGCCAAGTGCAAAAATACCGGTCATCACAGGAAGGGAGGAAGGATCGATTCCGGTCGCATCGCGTGAAAAGATGGTCCAAGATGCAGGATCCTTACGCATGACAACTCAACCATCCAATGAAAGGCTGCAAGTGGGTTGGACCAAGCACCCCCGGCGCTTGTCGTTGGTCTGTCTTGGGGGCCTGCTTACAGCTGGATGGATGATTGTTCGAAAATGTTCCTTGGATTGGGAATGGCTCCTCGAGCAGGAAGCCGTTCTGACTGCCCTGACTCAAGATCATTTTTTTGCTTCCCTGGCTGTTGTCTTTATTGGCTATGTCCTATGGGCGGGATTTTCCATCCCGGGGGTCACTCTGGTGACCCTGGTCGTCGCGTGGTTCTACGGTTTTTGGGTTGGCCTTCTGTTGGTCAGCTTTGCATCGACAGCAGGAGCCACCCTGGCCTTTCTGATCAGCCGAAGGTTGCTTCAGGATTGGCTTAAAACCCGGTGGCAAAAGCGATGGATGGCCTTTGATGAATCTTTTCGCCATCATGGTAATTGGTTTCTTTTCTCGCTTCGATTGATGCCCGTGATTCCCTTTTTTCTGATCAATCTTCTGGCAGGCTGTACCTCCATGCGAACCCATACCTACTGGTGGATCAGTCAGCTGGGCATGCTTCCAGGTACGATGGCCTATGTGTATGCAGGATCGGCCATGCCTTCCCTCGAAGAAATCTCCCAGGCACCCGTCCAGGCCATCATGCGTCCGGAGTGGTTGTTGGCCCTCATCCTCCTGGCCGCCCTGCCATGGATCGCTCGCCTTGTTCTCCAGAGATGGATGTAATGGCTTTGGGCTTGACCAGACGCAAACTTTTCACAGCTTCTGGCGCTTTGCTGGTGACATCGATTCGACAAAAACTTGTCAAGCAGAGAGGGATGCATTTTCATGACCACCTCGCTTTCGTCCCTGAACCAGGCAAGGTGAAGCAGTGGGTGCGTCATGTTGAAACTTGAAAAATATTCTATCGGTGTGGGGGATCGCTTCGCCCATCAGGCAAAGGCCCAGCTCAAAGCATGTCAAATGCTCCTGGAGCAAGGGGTGGAAGTAGTACCGGTCTGGAACAAATCCAATCGGGAGCACGCCTTCATTGGCTCGGAACCCCCCTCGGTCAAAAAGGCGGCCCAAGAAGCAGTCGATACGCTGGGTTGGCAACATGGATGGCATGTGGACGCTGACCACATCGGGATCGACACCGTTGATCGCTACCTTCAATGCTCGGATTTTTTCACCATCGATGTGGCTGATTTCATCGGCAAGGACGCCCCGGTGACCGTGGTGGAGGATTTTTTGCGCCGACACTCGGAACTGCTAGGTGCGTGCACCATCGAAGGCCTGGAGGCACCGCTTGAGATGGATCGAGAAGAGATTTTCCGAGTCGCCAGCAAATACCTTCAAGCGGTTCAGGAAGCTTCCAATGTCTATCAATACATCGTCGACCGATTGGAGCATGATGAGCTCATCGTTGAAGTTTCGATGGATGAAACCGACAGCCCCCAGAGACCTTACGAACTTCTCATTATTCTGGCTGCCATGGCTGATGAGGGCATCCCTGCCCAGACCATCGCACCAAAGTTCACCGGGCGTTTCAACAAGGGGGTGGATTATGTAGGGGATCTGGATCAATTTGAAAAAGAGTTTAATGAAGATCTCGCAGTGATCGCTCATGCTATCAAGGCCTATGGTCTTCCTGACAACCTCAAACTGAGCGTTCACAGTGGAAGTGACAAATTCAGTCTTTATCCCATCATACATCGTGCCCTCAAGCGGACAGGTGCCGGGGTGCACCTTAAAACGGCAGGTACGACCTGGTTGGAAGAAATGATTGGCTTGTCCGAGGCCGGTGGAGACGGGCTGGATCTTGCCAAGGAAATCTATGGGTATGCCCTGGATCACGTGGATGACTTTTGTGCGCCCTATGCTACGGTTATCGACATTGACCGAGGACAACTTCCCGACAAGGCAATCGTGGACGCATGGAGTGGTGATCAGCTGGCCCATGCTCTGAGGCATGTGCAGGGACACCCATCTTTCAATGCCCACTTGCGACAACTCATCCACATTTCCTTCAAAGTGGCCGCCAAGGAAGGTCAACGATACCTTGATTTGCTGAAGGCGAACGAAGAAATTGTCGGAAGGAATGTGACTGAAAATATCTATGACCGGCACTTGAAGCCGCTCTTTTTGGGTTGACCGCAGCCAAAAGATTTCTGTGCCTGAATGGCATGAGGTTTCGTCTTTCCTGGTTGTGTGTGCTGCTACCGTAATTTCTTCTCAAGCCTTCGCGGATGCTCAGAGACCGGTTCGCTCCAACATTTTTTTCATTATGTCTGATGATCACACCGCCCAGGCGGTGGGAGCATACGCTACGGTGCTGAAGTCGCTGAATCCGGCCCCCGAGCATGATCGAGTCGCGGCTGGAGGGATGGTGCTTGACAACGCCTTTTGCGTGAATGCCATTTGCACGTCAAGCCGGGCCTGTATCATTACTGGTCAACACCCACACAACAATGGAGTGTTCGATTTGACCGGGCACATTCCACCCAGCCGACAGACCCTTCCTATTCTCATGCGTGAGGCGGGATACCAAACGGCCATCATTGGAAAATGGCATCTCAAACGGGAGCCTCACTTTGATTATTACAAGGTCCTCCCCGGACAAGGAAAATACATTGGGCCCGTTTTTCGGGTGTAGGGATCCAAGCCTTGGCCTTCCAATACGGTGGAGCATCCAGGTGAGCACTCGTCCGATGCCATTACCGACGCTACCCTGGATTGGTTATAAAACCATCGAGACCCTCACCAGCCGTTTTTTCTTTGCCATCAATTCAAGGCGCCTCATGATTTTTTTGAAAACGCTCCGCGCTATCAGGATTACCTCAAAGACGTGGAGATCCCTGAACCTCCCTCACTTTATGATGTCCCATCGACCTTCGGTTCTCTAGCGACCCGAGGGGATGGTGATGAATTGATGCCTCATATAGGAACATCCATCAGTAAGCGAAACCCGAGACGCTCCTATGCGGCCGACCTTCATCGGCTCTATCCTGAAGAGTTTCCATTCGATTACGATCTGGAGCGATTGAGTGAAGAAGAGACCACGCACTTGGCTTATCAGGCTTATCTCAGGAAATACCTTCGGTGTGTTAAAGGTGTGGATGACAATCTCAAACGACTCTTTGACTACCTTAAGCAAGAGGGTCTTCATGACCAAACCCTGATCATCTATACCGGCGATCAGGGGTTCTGGTTGGGTGAGAATGATTATCAGGACAAGCGCTGGGCCTATGACAAGAGCATGCGCATGCCACTCATCGTTCGATATCCACCTGCCATTGCCGCGGGTACAAGATCCGATGCCATGATCGAAAATGTCGATTTTCCCGCGCTCATGTTGGATTATGCGGGCGTTGATATCCCGGAATCCATGCAAGGGCGCTCTTTTCGATCCATCTGCGAGACGGGCAGGGAACCGGAGAATTGGAAGCAGGCGGTTTATTACCGCTACTGGAAGCACATGGCCCATCATGACAATCCGGGTGAAATGGCCATTCGAGCCAAACGGCACAAACTGATTTATTTCTGCGGTTGCGATTATGAGGGAGGCAATCAGACCTCCCCTGCTTGGGAGTGCTATGATTTATTCAAGGATCCTGAGGAATGGAATAACGTCATTGATCATCCAGAATATCGGGAGACCGTCGCTTCCCTCAAAGATCAACTGGCTCGACTGAGAAAAAAGCTGGGAGATGACTGTTCCCATTATCCAGCCTGTTGAATCAAATCCGTCTTGCTACGTCCTGTTGGTAAGGTCTCCATGTGGGTCATGGCACTTTCCAGATCTTCTTCCATCCAGGCATGCATAATCGACTGATAAGCCTGATCCTTCATCTGGGGTTTCTCGATGTTTTCGATAAATTTGAGAGTCCCTTCCAGGTCCTTCCACGCATGAGTGGAAACTAGCTGTGAAGTTGCATTCAAGCGATCCTGTGGACGAGCCAAGGATGCAAGAACCTTTTCGATTCTCTCACTATCTTCCAGTGGGATTTGTTGCATGACTCCCTTAATCGCCATGGACTGATGTCTCTTATTGTCCAAGCCTTGAATCCAGGCCAGGGCCTGGTCTAGATCCTCAGCAGCAAGTCCAGTGGCAATTCTGTGGTATAGATGGGTGAACTGTTGACTCAACTCGAGTGTTTCCAAATGTTTGGCTGCTGCCAAAGGTTGGACGAGTGCCAGCTCGGCCAGGATCTGCGCTTTGGCTTCACGCGCACGATTGGGTTTGAGGTGCTGACCAATAAATTCCATGGCATTGTCAAAGGAGTGCCTTGCCAAGGCTTGAGCTATGGAGGTGCTAAGTCGATCCTTGGTTCTGACGTTCTGGATTTCATCAAACCACCTGCGATCCGAAGTTGGATCCTGCTTGCACCAGCCGTTGATGATAATGAGGGTGCTCCGATGCAAAAGCCATGACGCCTGCCGGATCTTTTTCGGCCATAATTTGAAGTGCCTGGGCAATGATCCATTGATCCCGACCCCTACCTGCGTCTTTGAGGGAATGATTTTCGAAAGCGGCCAGGACGGTGGCATAATCCGAGATTGGTAGATCGCTGAGGAGACCAAACAAGACAAAAGTCTTATCCTGGCGATCCATTAATTCAAAAAGTTCGCTGATGGCTATTTCCAGATCCTGTCGATGGGCGCGAATACGCTCCGGACTCACCGACGAGAGAGAAGGAGGCAGGGACGTTCCTGGGGATGTGGAGTTTTTCTGGATGCCGTTTGCACGCTTGCCCTCACTGTTCTGGGGTGACGGAATTAAGGTAACCCCGAGGGCGAATCCGATGGCCAGGCACGCAACCGAAGTTACGACGTGTTTTTTCTGGAACATGGTGATGGGAAATGAGTGGTTTCCTAAATTTTCAAATGTACTTTCTCAAAGAAGAAAGTCGAAGCATTTGTTGCCTTCCCGTGTTTTGAAATGGCAGAATATTCAAGGACAAATGGGTGCAATCAGAGGGAATGGAGTCACCTCCTTGACCCATGATGAACACACTGACAACGTAGCAATCGCCAATAGGGCAGCCAAGGAGACATGACAAAGCATTATGATGTGATCGTAGTGGGGGTAGGTATTCTCGGTCTCGCCCATGCCTGGCATGTGGCTCGCATGGGATACAAGGTGTTGATGCTCGACACGACCGCTTCGGCCCAGGGTGCCAGCGTGCGTAATTTTGGTTTTGTGACTGTCACCGGGCAGCGTCCTGGAGAAGACCTGCATATGGCGGTGAGGTCGGCTGCTATCTGGAAAGAGGTGTCTGAAGTGGTGGGCATTTCCATCGAACAGACAGGGGCCTGGTTTCTTGCGCACAGCGCGGCCTCGGAGGCTGTTTTGAAGGCTTATTTGAGAGAGTCCAGAATGACAGGATGTTGTTTGCTGGCGCCCGAGGACTGGCAGCAGCAGGCCGTGGGCCCTTTTCTGGGCGAAATTCAGGCGATACTCCACAGCCCTCATGAACTGCGCATCAACCCTCGAGAAGGGATTCCAAAGTTGCTTCAGTGGCTCTGCGAGCACCTTGGCGTCCACTTTGAAGCTTCTTCCCATGTGCAGACAATGGGTGAAGGGTGGGTGCAAACACCTGGGGCTTGTTATCAGGCGGATCACGTATTTCTCTGCTTGGGGGATCGGTTGCAGGCATTGCTTCCCGAGGTGTGGCGGTCCTTTGACTTACGTCGCTGCATGCTTCAGATGCTGCGTCTTGAGCCCATTGGAGTGCGATTGGATCATCCCATGTTGACCGATCTGAGCCTGATCCGTTATCCGGGATTCGCTACCCTTCAGGAGATCCAGGCTTTGCGGGCTGATTTAACGGAGACCTATCCTCGTCATTTGGAAGAAGGGGTTCATTTGATTGTGGTTCAAGATGCTGATGGAAGTCTGGTGGTGGGCGACAGCCACGCCTATGGAGATGATGTTGTACCTTTTCGACGTGAGGAAGTGGATCAATTGATCCTCGATGCCTTCAAGGATTTGATGCCCGGTTGCCGGCCTGTGGTCTCCGAGCGATGGTTGGGTACTTACGCTTCCTCTGCAGGACCCAGTTGGTTCATCGAGCCAGTCTGGCCTGGTGTGTATGCTGTTCAAGTCACCAGCGGTGCAGGAATGTCTCTGGCTTTTGGCCTTGCTGAAAAGAATGTGCAAGCATGCTTGGGAAAACGCCGAAAACTTGGTGGAACTGAAAGACTTGGATAAGCCTTTGAAAAGGGATTTGGTTGGAGATGGTCGGGGCGGCGAGATTCGAACTCGCGACCTCCTGAACCCCATTCAGGCGCGCTAGCCAGGCTACGCTACGCCCCGACCCCGTCTTGCGACAGGCGCGTATCTTATGAAGCGAGTACGATTGAATTCAACTCCTTTTGAAGAAAAATTGGTGCCAAAGGAGCCCAATTCTAGGATGCTTCTCTTTAAATGAGCCAAGCCAAGGACATTGAAGAGCCCTGGGGATCCGCCTTGGAAGCAACTCTTCAAAGCGATTCTTCTCTAAAGGCTGCCCAATGTTGGTCGGTTGCCTGCTCAGGGGGCCTGGATTCGGTCGTGCTGTTGCATGTCTTGAAACGCTTGGCAGACTATCTAGGAAAGACGCTCATCGCCCTTCATTTCAATCATCAGCTTCGTGGTGCTGATTCTGATACAGATGCCGAGTGGGTTGACTCCCTGTGCAAGCGATGGAAGGTGCCTTGTGTTCAGGAAAGTGGAGATGTTCGAGTCATCACGCAAGCTCAAGGTCTCTCCCTTGAAATGGCCGCCAGAGAATGCAGACATGCGTTTCTGGCACGGAGTGCATTGGCTCATGGAGCGGCTTGTGTGGCGTTGGCCCATCATGCCGATGATCAACTCGAGACCCTTTGGTGGCGTTGGATGCGTGGCAGTGGACCGGAGGGGTTACAAGGGATGACCCATACATCCTTATCGCCCGCGGATCCTCGATGTATCCTGTGGCGTCCCTTTCTTTCTTTATCAAAGGAGACCTTCAGGGCCTATGCTCAAACACATCGACTGGAATGGCGAGAGGATGCCAGCAATAGTGATGTGCGCCATCAGCGCAATCGTCTCAGGCATGAACTTTTCCCGTTGATCAGGAAAGCGTTTGGCAACAAGGGCCTCGAGGGCCCTCTACGCTCCTGTGAGCTGATCCAGACGGAGCACGCGCTGATAGTCAATTTGGCAAACAAGTGGGAAGCGGATGGAGATGAAGCTGCGGGTTTTTCGTCGCAGCATCGTGGACTTCAGCGTGAGTTGATACGTCGGGCCTTGATTGGTTTGGGGCAGAGTCCGACGTATGACAAAATTGAACGATTGATAGACGTAGCACAAGATCAGGACGTCATGATGGCGCCAGGTTTGAAGGTGCGCCGTTTGGAACGTATGCCTTTATTGAAAGCTGTACCTGAGTCTGCGGAGGAAGTGTCCTTTTCAACAGTCAGGCAAGAGCTTCTTTTGGAAAGGGATTCTGGTCAGGTGCTTTTTGATGGGTGTCACATCCTCTGGAAGCGTTGCTCTATGCGCAAATGGACAGGCATACCTTCACCCTCTCACTTTGCCGAGCGTTTTGATGCGGATGCCTTGGGTGCTCGTATTTGTCTCCGCCACTGGCGTCCTGGGGATCGTATTGCTCTTATCGGAGGACACGGTTCGACCAAGCTTCAGGATCTGTTCACCAACCTGAAATGGTCCTCCATTCAGCGCCATCAAGCGGTCGTGGCCACAGATGCACAAGGGCGAATTTTTTGGGTGGAAGGTTTGAGAATCGCAGAATTTGTCAAAGTCACCCCTGCAACCCAATGCATCATCCAATGGCGTTGGGAGCGCAAAACACCCTAGGCTGAGGCTTGGCCGTACAATGCCACGAGTTTTTCGGCACTTTCCTTGAGTTGGTTTTTCAGACTTTCCGGTTCCAGCACACGGGCATGAGCGCCCCATCCAAGAATCCATCGCTGAATTTCCACCAGGCTGCTCAGTTGCAGCGTCAGGGCAACGCCTTCGTCGGGAAGGGCCTTGAGCTGTTGGGTGGGATGCCAGATTTTTTCCCGGATGTAGTCGGCTACCTGATGCGAAAAGTGAATGGTGACTCTTATGGTTTGCCCGCCTGAATGGACTCCGAAGCTCCCTTGCAGGCGGTCTTCAATATTAAATTTTTTCGGGCGCTTGAAAGTGTCTCCTGTTTCGTCTACCGCACAGACTCGGGAAGGAACAAATGTTCGGATATCTTCTCGCAAATGACAGTAACCAAAAAGAAACCACTCCCCATTGATGTTGGAAAGATGATAGGGGTCGACGGTTCGATCCTGTGCTTTTTTTTGTCCCGGCTTGCGGTAATGTAGCGCGACTCGGCGCTTGCGCGAAACGGCTTTGGCCAATTGGTCGAACACCTCGAGGTTCATCTGGGGAAGAGCACTCGTGCGAAAGGAAATTGAATCACTCCAGTCCGAAAGATTTAATGAGATGGTCTCAGGAAGGGCTTCGGCTATTTTTTGAAAAGCACTGACCAATGGCTTTTCAAAGGACGTACCTCGATACTGCTGAAGGGCCTTTTCAGCAATGAGTAAGGCGATCATTTCGCCCTCAGTGACATGAAAGTTAGGAAAGGCGCCAACCTCCTGAGTGTAGTAATAACCATAGCGAGCGGCATCGTACTCAATCGGAAGATCGAGCCGATCACGCATGAACTCAATGTCACGATGAATGGATTTGGTGCTGACTTCTAATTGACCCGCCAGACTGGTGGCATTGGGGTGCTGAGATGACTGAATGGCCTGATGGATCTTCAGCATCCGTTCCATCGGAGGCCTGGAATGGATGCTGGAGCGTGGCATGGATAGCGGTCATGAAGGCCTGCCTCACAAGACGTTTTCCGTAGAGCTCACAAGTGAGCTCACTCCGGTTCATGTCATGATCTTCAACCTCTCATGGGTTGCGCTGATCAGAGTAGTCGATTGAGGACTTCCTCGTTGGTTTTGTATTTTTTGAGTGCGGCCGTCAGTGTTTCCAAAGCCTCAATGGGGTTGGTGTCAATCATCTGGCGACGCAGTTTGTGAATGGCCTGGATATATTTGGCTCCGTAGAGTTTTTCTTCCTTGCGGGTACCGCTCTTGGGAATGTCTAAAGCAGGGTAGAGACGTCGGTCAGCCAATTTACGATCGAGGATCAATTCCATGTTACCGGTTCCCTTGAATTCCTGAAAAATCAATTCATCCATGCGAGAGCCAGTATCCACCAAGGCCGTTGCCAGAATGGTCAAAGAGCCTCCTTCTTCGATTTTTCGAGCCGAGGCAAACATCTTTCGGGGGATTTCCAGTGCCCGGGCATCCACGCCGCCACTCATCGTCCGACCGCTGCCTCCATGAACACTGTTATAGGCTCGGGCAACACGGGTGATGGAGTCCATGAGTACGAAGACGTCCTTTCCGGCTTCTACCCGTCGTCGACAGCGCTCGATGATGAAGCGCGAAAGGCGGACATGGGTGTCGAGCTCCTGATCGTTGGAAGAGGCAATCACATCGGCATTGACCGATCTAGTGAAGTCAGTGACTTCTTCAGGTCGTTCGTCAATCAAAAGCACCACGACTTCCACTTCGGGGTGATTGGTCGTGATGGCATTGGCTATTTGTTTGAGGATCGTTGTCTTTCCGGTGCGAGGAGGAGCAACGATCAGTCCCCGGGTGCCTTTGCCAATAGGGGTCACCAAATCAATGATGCGGGTTTCGAGCACATCCGGAGTTGTCTCCAAATTGAACTTTTCAATCGGATCAATGGTCGTGAGATTTTCAATACGGACCACCTGACCATACTCAGCGGGGGGCATCCCATTGATTTCAAGGATTTCCCTCAACTGGGGATTGTGCCCACGATGGGGCGGCTGGGTCACCGCCTTGATGAAGGAGCCCTCACGGAGAAAGTTCCTCTTAATGGTGTCAGGGGTGACGAAAATATCGGATGGTTTCGGGGAAAAATGTTGCTCTGGGGATCTGAGGAAGCCAAATCCTTTTTCAGCGATTTCGAGATACCCTTCACCATTATCCAATGGTAAATCTTTTCTTTCCTTTTTCCTTGGGCCGCGTGAGCCCCTGGAGCCTCTATTGCTCATAATTGAATTTGTGATCGTGTTTTGGAACGATTCTCCCCAGTGAGAGAAGGTTCTAATGGAATGATCCGATGGTTTCGCAGAAGCGAGTTTTCAGGACCGAACAGAGATAATCGTAAGCCCGCAGGATGAGTGGGAGCTAAACAAGCTTTATGTCATGAATCCAGGGATTGCAACCCCCAAAAAGGAAAAAAAGCACCTAACTTTGCTTGAGTCGGATGTCGGTCACGCACTCCACATGCTGGGTTTGGGGAAACATGTCCAGTGGTATGACCTGATGGACCTCAAAGCATCCACTCTCACACAAGGTTTTGATATCCCTGGAAAGGGTTGCCGGATGGCAGGAAACATAAATGATTTGTTTGGGCTTTGCCTGAATGAGTACTTCGAGGATGGAAGAATGGCATCCCTTGCGAGGTGGGTCGAGAATCACCGCAGTCTGACTAGGGTCGTAAGCATCCACCAAATCTTGGATATGCTCTTCAGTCGTCCCTTCAATGAATGTTCCATTTTTATGCCTCATGGTTTCCGCGTTTTTTTTTGCTGCTTCGATCGCTCGCCTGTCTACCTCCACTCCGGTGAAACGCTGCACTTTGTCCGCCAGGGAAAGGCTGAAGAAACCTACTCCGCAGTAGGCATCGATCAAATGCTGGATACCGGCGGAATGAAGCCTCTCAGTCACCGCCTGAATCATCTGGGGGAGCTGGTGGAAGTTTACCTGAAAAAACGAATCTGGAGGTAGAGCCCAATCTTCTGGCATGGCTCGCAAGGTAAACTTGATGCCATTTTTTCTCGGGGGATCCTTGCGAACATCCTGCAGGCGTTCGTTGATTTCCGGCTCCGCGATTGCGCAGGATTCGACATCGGCGACCAGGCGACTCTGGTGTCTAAGGTAACCCACATTCATCGAACGGGTTTCCCGGTTGAATTGAGTTCGCACCATGATGCGGTTGCGATACGCATAGGGTGTGGGGCAGGCGACAACCTGTCGAACCCGATCCGGGCGCTGGCCTCCAATGCGCTCGAACAAATCGCAGACCTGCTTGTGCTTGACGACAAGCTGCTGGTCGTAATCCATGTGCTGATACTGGCAGCCACCGCAAACCATATATTTAGGACACTTGGGTTCGACACGAGAAGTAGCCGGATCAATGATTTTGACCAGGCGTGCACGGGCAAATTGTCGATGAATCTCATCGATCTCAGCCAAGACGGTTTCCCCGGTGATCACAAATGGTACGAAGACCACAAAGCCTTCGTGCCGACCGACACCCTCTCCGCCAAAGGCTACATCGGTGATGTGCAAGGTGATCCAATCTCCCACCTTCCCAGAGAAGGGATGGTCCTCTATGATCTCAGGATCAAGACCGGGGGGGGGGGCTTTTTTAGCGCGACGACGACCCATGGTTGCTTTTTGCTCTCATTGAATATGAAAGCGCGGTACATCATTGCAGGATGCACCGCGCATTTAATAGTCAGATTGAAGGAGAAGAGTCCCAGGAATCAAGCTCAGATCAATGGACCACGTTCTGATAATGCCATTTGAGCAGGTCACGCCCGAAGTCGTTTTTGAAATCACGCCAGACCGCATGCACGTGGTTCGCGCCATTCTGGATGTTGTCGTATTCCAACAAGAAGGTGGGGCCCTGAATACGATAATAGTGCGCATCCCCGACTTCCTTACCTCCCATCCAGGCAAATTGAATGTTTTCGATGCCCCCCTTATCGATGGATTCGAGTTCCTGATCCGCGACCTCGGGACGAACGTGATGAAGGTAGGTTTCAATAATTTCCAGCAAGGATTCTTTCTGATGCCAGTTCAAATCGCTTGCTGCGATACCCTTGTTCTCCAACGGGCTGACGGTTTGCTCCGCAGCCGTGAAAATATCTCCGGGTGCCTTGTCTGCGATGAGGGCTTTCTTGAGCTGAGCTGGTTTGAGTGAATGAAGCAGCGCTCGGGCGAGGTTTTCTTCATCTGCCAGGACTTGCAGCCCCTTGCGTGGACCTTCTTTGACCAGCGCTGGATTGGTTCCCATGAAATGAGGCGTGGCGGAAATTTCCCTGCCATGGGCAATGGTGAAATTGAGGGAGAGGTGATGTCCTTCAATGCTCCAGCCCCAGGTCTGAGAGGTCGATGGCGTGCCAAAAATGCTGACATGATAGAGTTCTGGATCTCTCGGAAAACGTCGGTTCGGCCCTTCCATGTCCTGAAGGATTTTTTCGAGAGTCATGATGGTGGTGGACTGGATGTAGCCTTGGGTGCTCAGACCACTGGCGAGCAAGGCATGCGCCAGAGTTTTCTTCTCGCCACTCATCTGATTCCAAATCAATCCCTTGCGTTCCTTGGGAATGAAGTGCCAGTCCGTGCGCTGAGCATCATCAAATTCAAAGGTGGCCACTTGACGCTCTTCCTCATTGAGTGCATTGAGAAATTGTTCAGCGGCTGACTTCATGTCAGCCACCACTGCTTCGATCCCCGCGTGAATGGAGAAATGGCCTAGAAGCGATGCTGCGGCAAAATATGCAAGAGGACGTAAAGATTTGAAGGGGTTCATCATGAGTGCATTGATGCTGGAAAGCTTCGATAAAATCAACGAAATTGTCCTCCAACTCCAAACCCTTCCCATCATGGAGAGCCATTGATATGTCCATACTCCTTCCACCGACCCAAGAGCTTGAGCGACCGACAGCGATTCATTTGCTGGCGGGAGGCCAAAGCCGCCGTATGGGCCAGAACAAAGCGGACTTGATGCTGGGACCCCTGCCGCTTGCTCAGTGGTCTCAGCGCAGTGCGGAATCTCTGAATCAAGGAGAAGTGACCATGGTTCAGGAGGATCGGCGTTCCGGGCAAGGGCCACTGGCAGGGATGGAAACCGCCATGCTTGCCACACCAGCCCGCATTCATCTTTTCTTAACCTGCGACATGCCATTTGTTAGCTCCAGGACCATGCGGGACTTAATGACCGTTTCCTCTCAGCATCAAAGAATCGCCTGCATGCAGTCCCGGGGCTATATGGGTTTTCCCATGGTCGTCCCCCACTCTACGCTCTTAAGGATAGGTGACTTACTGGATGCCAGGCAGCGTTGTGTGCAAAGTCTTTTGTCCGTCCCATCCACCCTATGCTTTGCCTGGCAGGAAGAAGACGCTGCAGAGGCCTGTAATATCAATACACCAGAGGATCTTGCGATCGCCAGGGAATGCATCGAGCGAGACGGGTGGATGGCACCACTGATCGATCGCCAGAAACCCCTGAGCTGTGTTCAAGGGAATCTCTCTTGAGAACCTTTTGGTTGGATCATGGTCAGGCGCGGTGCGGAGATGGTTCACACCCATGGAAAGATCTTGGCCAGAAGCATGATCAGCGCCAACCCAGCGAGTCCCATCACTGAGATCATAAAGGAAAACAAACGAAGGGTCTCTTTTTCCTCCATGCCGCTCATTTTTCCGATCACCCAAAAGCCACTATCATTCATCCACGGGAAGGGTTTGGAACCACATCCAATGGCCAATGCTAGGTAGATGGGATGAAATCCACTGCTTGTGGGATCACTCAGTTCGGCAAACATTCCAACGGTGGTAATCATGGCCACCGTTGCCGAGCCCTGCGCCGTGCGTACCAGAGCTGTCAGTCCAAAGGCAAGGGGTAGCAATGCCAGCTGAAAATGGCTGGCCCACTGTCGCATGTCCTCTGCGATGCCCGTGTGTTGCAGGATCCCTCCGAAAGCTCCGCCTGCTGAAGTGATCAGCAGGATTAACCCTCCCTGGCTCAGTGCTTCTTCCAGCGAGGATCGTAAGCGGCCTGCACTTTTGCCCGGGTAGCGATAGAGAAGGAAAATGGCTGTCATGGCTGCCAGCATGAGCGCGGTGTTTTTCTCCCCGGCACTCAGGCACAGTTCGCGCGCGAGGGAGACTAACCCCTGGCTCTGTATCGCTCCCGCAGAGCCCCATGAGCTGAGAAGTGATCGAAGAGTGATGAGTGCCACCGGCAAAAGGATGGGGAGTAAAGATGCCCATAAGGGAGGAATATCGGCATCGACAACTTGGGCTTGATCCTCCAGTTCCCTTAAAGTGATGCCACCTGAATCTCGCATGGGAAGCGGCCATCTCTTATTGGCCCACCGGGCGTAAACCTGCCCGATCCAGCAGGTGAATAGGCCTACGAACAGTCCACCGATCATCATCCAACCCACGGGTACCTGAAGCTGGCTGGCGACTAGGAGTGGGCCAGGGGTAGGGGGGATCAGAGAGTGAGCCATGGTTCCTCCGGCAATGATCGACATGACCAACAAGCCGTATTGCTTTCGATCCCGTAAACCTAGTGACTTGGCCAGTGGGATCATCAAATAAAAAAGGGTGTCGAAGAAAACGGGAATGCCCAACAGGAAGCCGCTGCCCGTCATGGCCCATGGTGCACGTCTCAGACCCACGACTTTCAAGCTGCTGCGCACAATGCGGTCAGCGGCCCCGCTGGCCAGAAGGCATTTGCCGACAATGGCCGCCAAGGCAATGATGAGCCCCACTTTACCAAAGGTTTCGGAGAGTTCGACGATCATTCGCTTGATGGCACTCTGCTCCACAAAAGTCGTGACCTCCGCAGACGACCATGATTGCGCCTGCGCATATCGGCTCAATGCAGATTCTGGTGTCAGGGCTGCCGTCAGCCAGGCGGCCCCCATCAGCGCCAGAAAGGCAGGTAGGCGGGCGATGAGAATCGCACCGATCACCACGGCCATGCCCGTGATCAAAAGGAGAAGGGGCTCGGACATCAATCGAAGGGTGCTCCATTGGTCGTGTTGAGGGCATGCGTCTGCTGCAGGCTAAGCATGGGGGACATGGTTCAGAATGTAGGGCATCACTCATCACCGACCCAGACAAAAATCAAGCGTGCCGGAGGGGATGCAATAGCCTCAGTCCTTCCAGAGTCAGCTGCGGGCATTGCGCCGTGATGGCCTTCATCTCTTGCGTGATCAACGCGGCGTAACCCCCGGTGGCAATTACAGGAAGTCGACGGATGTTCATTTCTTGCTTTAGAGCATCGATCAGAGAGGCAACCAGACCTCGATAGCCGTGCACGGCTCCTATTTGCATCGCCTGTGTAGTGCTCTTGCCGATGATTGCATTGGGATCTGCGACGGTGATTTTAGGAAGTAAGGCCGTTTTCTCGTGAAAATAATCGGTCATCAGAGAAATACCCGGTGCGATGATCCCACCCACGTAAGCTTTCTGATCGTCGACCACATCAAAGGTCAATGCGGTGCCAAAATCGACGACGACTGATGGAGCTCCATATAGATGGGCCGCCGCCATGGCATTGGCCAGCCGATCAGCACCAATGGTCTCCGGTTGGGGATAGTCCACTGTGATCCCGGTGATCGTTTCATGGGTGAGTTGCTCATAGCTTTCGGCCAGATCCTGTACATCCAGCCAGGTACTGATCACGTGTCCAGCCTGAGGTACGACACTGCAGAAGGCTGCCCATGTGGGCTTGGGTTGGGATTTCCATGCGGCCTGCATTTCGGCCAGCTCCCCCTGGCACAGGCTGGAAGTTTTCAGGATCGCCTCTCCCACCCACTGGTCGCCATCATGCCAGCCCAGATGGGTGTGCGTGTTGCCGACGTCGACTAGACAGTGGAAAGCTCTTTGTTTCTTCATGGGAGTTGTCCAGGTGTTTTTTCCAGCGTTACATCGCCCCCTGTGATACGCTCTAGATTTCCATCGGCGGTGCGGAGCATCAACGCCCCCTCGGTATCCATCGATTCAGCCCTTCCACAGATGGTTACACCCCACTGTCGAATCCTTACTTTTTGACCCAGTGTCACGCATTGGTCTGCCCATTCGCGTGCGATTTCCTTAAAGCGGCCGTTGAGAATGCGGCGATAGTCTTGCTCGAGGGCTTGGAGAATTGATACAGCCAGTGAAGAGCGACACACGGGCCCACCAGCTTCCATGGCCAGTGAGGTGGCGTGATTCCGAAACTCTTGCGGGAAATCCGAGGAAGTCAGATTGACATTGATGCCGATCCCTATCGCTGCATGGCTCACACGGTCCGGTTCGGCACGCATTTCAGTCAGGACTCCCGCTACCTTGCGTCCTCGAATCAGAATGTCATTGGGCCATTTAATTTCGGGTTGAAGAGCCGTGTTCTCACGGATGGCACGCGCCAGAGAGGTAGCGCTGATGACGGTCAACTGAGTCATCTCAGGCGGCTTCAATGGCGGCCTCAGCAAGACCGAGAACCAGAGGCCCTTGCCGCTGGGAGAGACCCACTGTCTTCCCAGGCGCCCCTTGCCTTGGGTTTGGGATTCGGCAAAGACTACCCAGCCTTCCGCTTCTCCGTGCATGGCAAGTTGCTCTACCAGCAGATTTGTCGAAGCAGTTTCCCGGAACACGGTCATTTCGCGACCAATAAGTCGATCCTCCGGCATCCGACTCATAAGATCATCCCCTAGTAGGATGTCGGGGACATGAAGAAGACGGTATCCCTGATGGGGGTCGGCCTCGATGCTATAGCCGAGTTGTCTCAATTCTTCGATATGAGACCAAACAGCCGTCCGGCTGATAGCCAGATCCTTGGACATTCGTGAACCCGACATGCCTTGGTCTCCGGCCTGATGTAATGCACGCAAGATGGACTGCAGAGTACTCATGTTCAACGAAGGCTCTCAAAGTCCAAGGCAATGTCAACTGCCTTGACCGAATGGGTCAATGCCCCGATGGAGATGCAATCCACACCGCTGTCGGCCACTGCTTGAACATTGGCAAGCGTGATCCCTCCACTGGCTTCGAGCACACAGCGGCCTTGATTGATCTTTACCGCATCGGCCAGTTGGGTGGGTGACATGTTATCCAGCAAAATGATGTCCGCACCGGCTTCCATGGCATATCGCGCCTGTTCCAATGTGTCGGCTTCAACCTCAATGCGGAGGCGGGGGTAGGCGGCACGAGCCTGCTGAATGGCCAGTGGAATGGTTTGAGCTGCTGATGGACCCAGTGTGGCCAGGTGATTGTCCTTGATCATGACCATGTCATGCAAGTTCATGCGATGGTTGGTGCCTCCACCGCAGGCCACCGCATATTTTTCAAAAAGTCTCCAGCCTGGGGTGGTCTTGCGTGTGTCCAGCAGTGTGCAGGAATGCTTTCCCATGGCATCGACAAACTGGCGAGTCAGGGTGGCTACCCCACTGAGGCGCTGAAGATAATTCAGGGCTGTGCGCTCTGCGGTCAGGATGCCGGCTGCCGCCCCCTCCACCTGGGCGATGGTCGCTCCACCAGTCAGTCGCATGCCATCCTTTGCTGCGGGCTTCCACTGGATCTGGCCATCCACTTGCATGAAGGCTTCTTCCATGAAGCTTATGCCACAAAGCACCATGTCTTCGCGGGCCACGACCTTGGCACGAGCCATCGACTCTTCCGGGATGACTGAACACGTCGTAACGTCCCCTTCGCCTATATCTTCTTGGAGGGCTTCAGAAACAGCGCGGGTGAGGATCGACCGTTCAATCTGCATGACGCTGGAACATAGGCCAGGCCGATGGCTTTGAATAGGCAAAACCCTTCAGAGTCCCGATTCCCATTGGGGATGTGATTCAATCGGTGGGCCGTCGGCTTTCCCGTGGGTCCAGGCCCGCAGATTCTTAAGACGCTGGAGGCCATTGGCAAAGTAGTGATCGGGAAGTTTAGCCAGTTTTCCTGCGAAAAGAAGACGGGTCTGTTCATCCGAAATCGACCTCTTTTGCAGTTTCGTTAAAATCTCCTGCACCATCCCAATCAAGGCCAGGGCGATGGTCTGGTGGCCATGTATGGAAGGGTGCACATGATCGACTAGGAATGTATCCCCCACCAAGCCGACGGGGGCTTCTTTTTCTGCCAGAGACTGAAGATCCAGCAGATTGATTTCATACCTTCGAGCCAGATCAGTGATTTGATGGCGCATGCTGGCTCGGATGCGTAGGGGGCAGACATCCTCCTCCAGAGCCCTTTGAAAGCATCGTTTGGCCTCCTGCCACTGAGCTTGTTGCAGCAGGCATTGTCCGAGGGCATACCAAGTATCTGCATAATTTGGGTCCATGCTGAGGGCCCGGAGCAGGTTTTTGATGCTCTCCTCAGGCGCTCCGTCCAGCTGTTCTCGAGCCACCTGCAATGCTCGTTTCCAATCCTCTTCCACCTCAGGATTCCAATCCTCGCGATGTTCGGACTTGAATGGTGGACTGTCCTTGAGATTGAAGCATGGATTGAGCAGGATCAGAGGAATGTCTGACTCCTGACAAAGTTGAATCATTCTTTCGACGTTTCTTGAAAAATGCAGCTCTACCGAACGCATCCATCGGGTGTTGCGATGGTATTTTTCTGCCCCGTGTTCGTAATCAAGTATCGCACGGACCCGGTGGCCCAGGATGGGAGTGGGATCGGTGGGCTTCCTTGTCAGAAGACTTCCCAGTTGCAGCGTGGCTTCAATGACATGCGATTGCCTGGCCCACCGCAGCCACTCGCCCATCAACGGGGCGGCGTGCTTGAGTTGTTTGTAGCTCCTGTCCTCGAGAAACTCATTGTGTCCCGTGCAGAGAATGATGAGGTCGGGCTGGTATTGGAGGGCTTCCTTCAAGATCGGTAAAAGTCGATAACTGGCATAGGAAATCCCCCCCAAATTAAGAATCTCAAACTGGCTGGATGGGTGGATTGTCTCGAGTGAGTGTTGCAACCAGGCAGGAAACGCCGTCTCGATGCTGTAGGGTCGTCCCTGAACGGTGGAACCCCCCAGACAAAAAATTCTCAAGGTGTTGGCGTTTTTTTCAGCCGCAAAACTGGTCGGCTCAAAGGCATAATGATGCGCTTCATCTATTTGGTAGTGATTGCTTTCTTCCTTGAAGGTAAAAAGATCGAGGTGCTCACTAAAACCCAGCCATGGGTCGTGAGCCGACCCTTTGATGGCTGGAAGCATCCTGCCAAGAACGCCTTCTGCCATGATCCAGGCAAACAAGGGCAAGGCCAAGGCAGTCACTCGAAAAAGCATGCGACGATCCCATAAGCC
>Ga0160423_10000756_pt1 | contig 26908 bp, 35 predicted proteins | sample CRUFie14St8metaG_FD_108191 | JGI IMG/M metagenome (GOLD analysis project Ga0160423, IMG submission 108191) | Marine microbial communities from the Costa Rica Dome - CRUD Field 142mm St8 metaG | ecosystem: Environmental > Aquatic > Marine > Oceanic > Photic zone | place: Costa Rica: the Eastern...
AGTTATCAGAACAAAAAAGGACAAAAAAGGAAAATATGGTCGCTGGCTAGCTGTTATAATGTTGAAAGAAGAAAATATTAACCAATGGCTACTCAAAAAAGGACTCGCTAAACCCTATGACTAATCAATTCAATATTACAGACTGGAATGTCTCAAACAAAATTAACCAATACATAAAAGAAGAAGGAGAAGGAAAATTAACAATTAAAGAAGTCGCTGATAAACTAAATGAAGATAAATTGCCATTTGTACCAAAACACAAATCACTAAATACTGTAAATCAAAAATGGACTTCAGATAGATTATACACTTGGCTTAGGAAAATCAGACCCGACATAAAAATAGGAAAACAAATAAAAAGAGCAAGATAATATGAAATATAAACAAAAATTTAAAAAATTATACAAAAATTGGACTGTGCATAACATAGCAGCACATCCCATTAGCGAAATACTATTAATTACAAGCCGATTAACAAAAAAACTATTCGATAGAGGTGAGACAATAGAAATAATCAGCTACTATATACACGAAACTACAATACCAAATAATACAAACAATTTCTATACAATATAAAAGTGAAAAAATGAGAAGAAAAGATCAGCCAGTTAACGCAAACGGAATTTATACACTCAAAAGAGACAAAAATGGAAATCTAATCATACCAGGAAAACCAAAAAACCAATACAGAAAGAAAACAGAAAATAAGAAAACAATAAAAAACAAAAAAAAGGAAAAACCAATGAACAAAAAAAGCGAAACAAAACCAACATTTGCTAAATGGCTAAAAAATACAATGCAAGAACTCAATATAGAAAACCCAAACGAATGGATCGCTAATAAAATTTCAGAACCAAAAAATCCAACACACCATTATCATGTTGAAGGATGGCTAAACGGAATTACATTACCATCAGCTTGGAGATTCCTACAACTATGCAAAATTATCTCCATCATGAAGTCAAAAACAATCGCTGAAGTCATCACAAACGCAGCAGAAGCATCCTTTAGATCAGTTGGATCTGGATATGATTCAACAATCGGATTCGCTGACGACACACCAATAGATCTATCATGAAAAATCTAATCGAAAAACTAAAACACTATAATATGCAAGCAATTCTAAGTCACCGAAGAAACGAAAAACAAAGAATAGCATACTATCTCAATAGAATAAATAATACAATCGAAGAAATAGAAAAACTCAAGAACAATTAGGTATCTTCCCTATCGGAAGAGATTTAACCGAATCTATAACCTGAGAAGAATCAATCCTCGCCAATGCAGGCTTGGGCGGCTTTATGTCATTACTATCCCAACTCATTCTGGATGATGTCGCCCTCTCCTGTCCCTGATAACGACCAGCATACATACTACGCACACCCTCAGTCTTTACCCACAATAACTGACAAATTCGCTGATTAGGATAAATCTTTACAGGATGAACAACCGTCAATTCTAACGTCAATGTACCATCAAAACCCAAATCGCAAACACCAGCACTCATATTGACCTGAATACCATAACGACCCAAACTAGACCTACCCTCAACTATCGGAACATAATAATCACTGCGTATGCGCTCAACCGTTCTCGCTAAATACAAACGATTCGGCATCAACAAAAATGATCCGTCAGGACACTTACCCATATCCAAAGTCAAACACTCCTTATGAGTATCAAGAATACCTGTGCCACCTAAATCATATACCAACATTTCATCCGCTAAACGCAAATCAACAGAATTCGGTCCAACATAATCTGATGTGAATGGACTAATCTCTATCTTACCCAAACGAATCTGTTCCTTTATCTCATTTCCTGTCAATATCATCTTTACTATCTTCCCCTAATTTAAATTCCCTTTAATATAAATCTCATAAAAAATAAAACCATAAAGAACTAAAATTATTATAAAAAATTTTAACATTTTTATACCAGAATTTTCTTGATCTACAGTATAGCTTTTTTATGATAAAATCCACCTCCCTTAACAAGGAGGAAAAATGAAACCTAACTATGAAATATACTGCATTCTTTTAATACTAATTATTATGATACTTCTGCATCTTGAATTCGATTAATTTATATATATACAATTAACCCTCACATAATTATATCACAAATTTGATAAATACACAATATATTATGCGAGGGTTTTAATTTAATTTACAACTTTCATCTGTTGCAAGTATATAATCAAAATCTTGCACACAAAGCAAATACTTGCAAACCTATATGACATTCTGAAAGTGCAAAATAATCACCATTCAAACTGACTTATCAACAAAACAAAAAACCAAACAAAACTTTCACCAAACTACACAACATACGAATTTTACAAAAATGTCTCTGGCAAAGTGCTATATATATAGTAAATTATAAAAACTTTCAGGTACTTGAAAGTATATTTGAAAGTCGTTGAAAGTGTTCCGAACTGGAGGGGAAACATGTCGAAAGATAAAATCAACAAAGACCATATTCCAAAGATAGAAGAAGTCACAGATGAAGAATTTAGCATGCACAAAATGAAAGGTGAGAAGGTAAAGCACCATCGAGCGTTTTTGCTTTGGGCTATGCAATCAATCAAGCGCAGGCAGATAAGCAGCGTTGGTAGAGCGTTGGGGATTTCCCATACGCAGATTGGGAACTATCGAAAACAATTTCGCTGGGATGAAAGAGCGACCAAGCAGACTCATGAAGTTGAAGCATATCATTTGTATAAGCAGCTATATATGCCGACCAAAGGCATGTCCGAATTGAGCGCAGTTGAGCATAACATCATTATTCCAATGAATTTAAAGTCTGGAAACGTACCAAGAAATCTGAGTTCTTCCGTTGAAAAGGCTATGTCCAGTGCCAAAATAGATTCCTTAAAGGACGCTAAATCTGTTCATGAAAAAGAGGTCAAGAGGAAACATATAATGTTGCTGGATGCCTCTATTGCTTATATTGCACAGGGGCTGAAAGAAGGCGATATTAAGCGACAATTAAGAGATTTGCCTATCCTTATAGGGCTACGCAATGAATTGCTGGAATTGGACAATAAGAACACAAAGGCAGCAATTGTTTATGAGAGCATTCGTGTAAAAGAAGCCAAAGATAATGGTGGAGATGTTGTTGAGGCAATGTATGAGGACGCAAAGGAATTGCAGATTATTCTTAGTGCTTTAAGGAACAAGAACATTGACCGATCAGAGATCTTTAATGAAGAAGCAGGTTGAGAAATTAAGTTTGGTTTTACAAATGCGGTTGAGAAATTAAGCTGGGTTTTTGTTTTTCTAACAACTGACCCAAATTTAAACAGAATCATCATTTTGATGCGTCATTCAGTGGATTTTAAAATTCAGAGTGACGCATTTTTTTTGGCAAAAGGTTCTATAGTTTTAACCAGTTGATACCGGTTAGGTTTTATTGGTGTTTACCGGTTCTTACTGGTATTTAGCAGTATTTACCGGTTGTGGATTGTATGCTTTGTATATGTACCGGTTGAATCCTGGACTGGCGGTTAATTGGTTTGCAATACAGCTATCATTTTAAGATTTCGCTACATATATATGAATTGTTTTTTTTATATATATAAGGAAGCCCCTGTTTACCTTTATTTGTAAGGTGCTCAAAAAAGATCTTTTTTATTGTTGCTTTCTTTTGTGGATATGATAATTTATTGATGTTCGATAAATGAATTTTTCAAAATTGGACAAAATAACAACAATCAACCTAAATGGAGAAATCCCATGACTACTAAAATTATTCCACAGCCCCCAACGCCAAAGGCAACAGTTAAGCCAACAACAATTAATCATCTTGGATACATGGTTTTATGGACTGGCAAGACATGCCTTCCTTACCAAGATATGATACAACATGCAGTCGATTCTGGACTTCCACAAGAAATAGTTGACGGCATCAGCCAGCACACAGTTGCAGCTTCTTTGGGACTGGCAAAGAACGATCCAAGATGGCGAAAAGTCAGTCACAATGGATTCAATGTCGAAGTAAAAGAGTTGGGAAAAAACGCAAAATCAACCACAATGGAATTCTTGGGCTATGAAGTAGAAGATGATGGAAAGACCAAGAAAGGCAAAAGAACACATTTTGATAAAGTTGCCATTGACGACAAAGGAACCTGGCTTCACAGTGGCACAACGAAAGTCGCTCAATCTTATCGAGAGATAGTGGAAGACCATTTAGCAAATCTTCGTGGTCAAGATGTTTATGAGAAGGTAACAGCCCCAATGCTCAAGTTAATGGGGAGATCATCAATAGCCAGAAACTGCTATTTTGTTCCTTCTACTCCAGATAATGAGATTTTGATAGACTCATTGGATAAATTCTTCTCGGCTATTGGTTATGAATTGATTTGCCTTACTCAGGCTAATGACAAAAGAACAAAAGATGGAATTGTTAGTCGGGCAATGAGTGGCTTAAACGCTACTATGACAAAGATTGCTGACAAGGTTGGAGAATGGAAAAATCAGAATCGTGTTCATGGCAGATCCAGTAAGAAGGTATTTGAAGAATTAGCTGAGATCTTAACTGAAACAGAAGCAATCGAAGATACGCTTCAAGTTACCCTTCAAGAACTGAAAGATCAAATCTCACAAGTTAAAGCAGAGGCAAATGTTATTATTGGTAGTCAGGCTCCAACAGGAGTTAATGACTTGGCTTATGATGATTTCAAGAAATTAGTTAATGATTCATCAAAGCATCTTGATCAGACAGTTCATGGTCCGATAGTGATGCTTAAAGTTGGCGAGATAGAAAACTATCTAACTAAGGATGGGGCTTCATTGCGTAGGTCTGCAACAGCAGCGTGTAAAAGTTTAGGATTTTATACTTTCATCAAAGACGATTTAGTGTTGTTGAGACCAATTGCGGAATTGACTGCTATGGCTTCGTAGCCAATAGTTAATCCCAAGTGAAAATGAGCTGCACACATCGTGCAGTTTTTTTTGGTTAAATCATAAAAAAATTAAAAAAACGCACTCGATTTGCAGATAAGTTTCGGTTGCTTCGCTGTTTCCGGGCTTGATTGCATTGGTTCTGTATTTCTTATTGGATAATGATATTTTTAAACTGTTGTGAAACATGCTTACCGGGAATTGTGAAGGCAATTTTACTATTTTAAAAATATTATGATTTTTTTAACAGCTACCTTAATTTTGACATATTAATTCTAGTATAATTATAATTATAATTATACATTAATTCTAGTATAATTAATTCTAGTATAATTCTAGTATTAATTACTAGTATAATTAATTAAGTTAAATTAATTAGGTTAATTTAATTAATTATAATTAATTAAAGGGTTTTTACTGGTTTTGACTGGTTAATGATTTTTTTAAACCCAAACCTGGAACCGTTTAGATAACCTGGAATCGCAAGTCTGCTCATTTCGCCAGCTTGAAAATGGAAACCTGAACCAAACAAACCAATGGTAAATGTTTACTATTTGCACCTTTAACAAATATTCTTCGCTTTTTTGTTGCTTTTCTTTGTTATTGTGATAATTTGTATGTGTATCCAATATTTGAATTGCGGATACAAAACAACTAACAACAAACTCTAACGGAGATTATTATGCCAAGAAGTACAAAGGCAAAAATAAATCAAAAGCAGTTGGATGCAATTGCAATCAAACTAAACACAATCGCAGTAGAATTGAAAACTGCATTTCTTGAAATGGATTCTGAAATCGAGAGTCTAATCATTGGACTTATCGCAAATGAAAATGTTTGTCTTGTCGGTCCCGCTGGAGAGGGGAAGTCAAACTTGACAAATGCTTTTACTTCGCTAATTGGCGGATCTTGTTTCAGTTATCAAATCAATGCTTTTACGCAACCAGATAACGTCATTGGCTCCCCTTCATTAAAAGAGAAGAGAGACAACGACCGAGATATTATCAAGGTAGACAATATGGCTCCAGACTCGGAAATCGTATATTTTGATGAAGTGTTCAAAGCCAACAATCAAATGATGAACAGTTTGCTTTTGTTGCTTAACGAAAGAGAAGTTGACATTGGGGAGGGGCAGCGGTTGCCAACCAAGAATCGAATGATTATTGGCTCTTCCAATGAGTATCCCGAAGATGATGAACTTAAAGCCTTCTGGGATCGTTGGGTGATCCGTAATGAAGTCAAGGGGTTGAAAAAAGACAGTTCCTTCAATGCTTTTTGGAACGGCTATGGTACAGGCGGCATTGGTGTTGTAGACACAAAGAAAGCAGTCAAAATGGCTGATATTGACAAACTAAGAAGCAACATTTGGTCAGTTGATTCATCGACCATTTTCAAGAATGTAGTTCAGTTGCGTTTTGAATTGATGAAGGCTGGAATCAGTCTTTCAACCAGACGTTGGGGAAAAATCAAGAAAATACTTCATGCTGTTGCATTGCGTAATGGTCGTCTTGTTTCAACCAAAAAAGATCTCAACTTCTTAAAGCATTGTATCTGGCAAGACAGTAGCCAAATTGATGTAATCGAAACTGCAATTGCTGAGGCAATGGGCGGTGATTTAGCGAATGCCAATAAGACACTCGCAATGGCGAATCGAATCTACAAAGAGATTCTAACCGCAAACATTCCAGACGGTCCCGCTGGCATCCCAGTAATCGTCGGCAAGTTTGAAGAAATCAAATTGTGCAAGACTGAAGTCGACAAACTCGACAGAAGCGATGCGGATGTTGACCATGTTTGTCATCAAGTTCAGAATTTAGTGAATCTTGTTGCTCAGTTAATCCAACAACGAATCGCTTAGTCGTCATAAAGGAGTAGAGAAATGTTTCAAACTAACGTGCAATCACAAAAAATGACAATGTTTGGTTCCTTTCGCTACTCCGTTCGCAAGAACGGGGTAGAGGTGTCGGAAGGAAGAGAGATGTTGACTGATGAATTAGACGCTATCATCGAAACTGATGAAGATGTTGTAAAGTATGGCTCAAATACAGAATTCGACGCTGAGGACTTTAGTCAGGAGTTGTTCGGATCTATCATGGGAGATGCAGAGGAAGTAAAAAGCAATGAATGGGCGGTTGCTCAAAGAGAGATTGGCAACTTAGATGAAATTCGCAAGTTAAAGCGAATTTGCGAAGGAGATCCAGATCTCAGTATCATGGCTACCTCCTACGTCTTAAACAGCATGAGTGAGGAGATTGCCAACGTGATTAGCGAATACCGAGCCTATGCAGAAGATCCCGATTCTCCTACTGATCAAAATGGGAATCCTGATCCTGATCAGTTTAGCCCATCAGCCGAGACAACTGGCGACCTTATAACGAAAGCAAAGAGTCTTCAGGAATTGGTTGACGAGTTGTCAGAGATGGATGACTTGATGGATGCAATGGGAAGTAAAGATTGCGCTTCCCAAGAAAGCGATGAAGTGAATCGAAGGGATCTTGTAGATCAACTTCGTCGCAAAAACAGTGTTCTAAGAAAAGTCATGTCCATTGTTGGTCGGCTGCGAAATGCAGTGTCTGGATTGTCGGCTAATTCCATAGCTGAACAATTAACAGATACCGAGATTGTTGTGGGCAGAGGCAAGTTAAATGAATTGCTGTCATCTGAAAAGATGTACTTGGCTGATGTTGAAATGCAAGATATCTTTTACGACCGATGGATTAAGAGAAATCAGTTAAAATTTCAAAAGAAGGGAAAATCGAAAAAGATTGGTGGTCCAATCACTATCCTGGTTGACGAGTCAGGAAGCATGGATGGTAATCGAGAAGAGATTGCCAAATCAGTAGCAGCGGCTTTGTTCGGTATGGCACATGAGCAGAATCGTGATGTTACTGTTATTGGATTTGATCATGGTATAAATTATACGATGAAATTAAAGAAGAGAGCAAAGAGAGCCCAGTTAGGCAATGGTTGGAGAAAGATAAAAGATCTTACTGTATTCAATGCTGTTGGCTTCATTGCTAACCGTAAGACATACGGAGGGACATGTTTTGTTACCGCCATTGATAAGGGACTGAGGGAGAGCAAGGGTAAAAATGCCGACATCCTTTTCATCACTGATGGAGAAGATAGAATCGAAAGTTCTAGCCTTCAAAAATTGCTCAAGTCAAAAGAGAAAGATGGAACCAGAATCTTTACGATACTCCTGGGTTGTTCAAATCAAGGGTTGCGGAGCGTTTCCGATGCAGTGCTTCCCTTCAATCGCTTGACTGAAAAGAACATCAATTCCCTTGCCGGATTGATGAAGTTGATGGAGCGATAAAATGAGATCCAGATACAAGTTAAAGCAACTTAAAGCAAATAGAGAAAGAAAGAGATACGAGTCTTTTGAAGAGGAAATTGATTTTATTGAGTGTGCGTCCACATACGGACCATATGCCTTCGCCTTTGGGTATCTATTCTGTATGTTTATCCTGTACCATCTGTGGGGGGGGTTTTATGAGGACTTCGATAAAAAGATAACGCTTCAGTATTATGACGACGACTTATACGACGATTGATCCTCATTGGAGTTAGATTACAAGCCCTACTTGATGTGGGGCTTTTTTAATTTCGTATGTATTGAAAACTAAAGAAATATATCAATCGCTAACGTGCGTTATGTGGCGTTTGATAAATTCATGCGTTAACATATGGCGTTGTTTATTCAAGATGAATTTTAAGGCAATTTTGAGCGTTTAATGAGCAATGAATAACGATAAACAAATCCCCCAAAAAGATAACGGAACCTGAAATGAATTTTATTTACCTTGTTAGGCATAAAACAATTTACCCAGACAACTATGACGAGCCAACACTTCAAATTTCGGAGTCTGCGTTTTTCTCTAAAGCTGGAGCAGAACTTCATGCGCTTAAACTTGTTCAGTATGTTCTTACTGGTAACCAAAGACTGACACAGAGCGACCCAAGAGTCCAGGTTATTGAAAACTTCAAGCACCAGTTAAAACTGGATGATTCTGACTTCAGGTCTTTTTCGATTCCCTGCAATTGGACTGAGGATGCAAAGCGACTGGAAGATGACACCATTGAGGTGGAAAAGATGATGGTAAAGCCATAATAGTAAATACCGGTTCCTTTAAAAGGTAAATCTTGACCTTAATGTTTAAAGGTGGCGATTTTTTCTTAATAAAATGATAATTTGTAATTGTCTTAAAAGACAAAAACAACAAACAACTTATTAGAGGAAAAAATGAAAAAAAATCAGTTAGAAAAAATAATATACGATAACTTAATAGACAGCCCTAAAGTGTGTATTAGGAGATTTAAAGATAAACGAAAAAATGGGTTTAGAATTTCTTATAAAGGAATGAGTTCAGAGGAAGCTAAAAAAATAGAGTCTGTTTTAGGCGATGGTTGGAAATATTATGAAGGAACATCTAAACTTGGAGGAGCATCTAATCTTGGTTATCAAAGATATGGGGTAAGCAAATTTTTTATTAACTTCACAAATATGACTGAAATCATTCAGGCAATACATGAGTCGGGAAGTTCTTGGTTTCACCAAGACACAATGAGAGTATGGGGAACGGAATTAAATTATGAAGTGTTTTATGGTCGCTTCTTCCTAACAAAGGATTTCGTCGCAGAACCTCGATCCAGAAGAAAGAAGTGGAGCGTTCGAGAAATCTATCTATCTGAGTATACAAATAGTTATTCAATCAGAACTCATGGGATGGCTTGCTTCACCAAGAGAGAGGCAATGGCGGTTGTTAAGCGCAAGGCATGCGAGTAAATCAATGGGCTGTTTTAATAGCAGTTATTTATTTATTCTTATGGATTTACTTATTTTTCTTGTGGGATGGGTTTTACGAAGATTTCGATAAGAAGATCACACTTCAAGATGATTAAAAACACTGGGGAGTCATTGCTCCCCAATTTTGTTGCGTGAAATTAAGACTGGTACAAAGGGTTCAGAAATTAAGCTGGATTTTGAGCCTCACCAAACAACTGTAAGTTTTGATTTCAAATGCTTTAAAAGTAAGCAGGTTATTCTAACAGGAACACAACCCTCAGTTGTAAAACCTTTAACCGCAAAACCTTAGTCTTCAACTGGTATATACTGGTTTGTTTTGATTGGTATATACCGGTTTTGTGCCTTTGGTGGTTTCGATAGACTTGCAGTTCACCAGTATATTGAAACCTGGGTATCTGAGTGCTCGAAGCCCAGCTAAAATCAAATTGCCCAACCTTGTTGACTTAACAAAGATTTTTTATATATATAAGGAAGGGATTGATAAAATGTCATACCTTCTTCATTAAGGTTTGCGTTTTTTTGTTGCATCAACAAATTATCATGATACAATATGAATGAGCAAAGGGAAATCCGATGTTCACAACAATAACAACTAACACTCCAAAGGAGAAATCTCATGGCTACAAAATTGCCAAAGACAAAAAAAGAATTTATCGCACTCTTGAAAGAAGCCAAAGTTGGCATGGTGGGAGGAAAACGACTCTCAAAGGCGACCCTTCCACAATTGAAAGAGAAATATATCGAACTCAATCCAGAAATGGAAAAAGAGTTTAAGCAAGCGGCTTCTAAAAAAGAGGAAGCGAAAAAACAACCCGAAAAAGTGGAAGAGATCAAATCATTGAGTACTGCAGAACTTCTGCAATTGGCTGCGGAAGCCAAAAAGCAGGGTGAGGCGAATAAAGAACAAATCGTTTCCAAAACTGCTCGAAAGAGCAAGTGGAGCGCACATATCGTTTCATTAATCAATGCAGTTGATAAAAAAGACGGAGATGGGGTCTATTCATTTGCCTTACAAGATGTATTGGATCTTACTGGGCTAAAGGACAAAAATGCAAAAGGCGGTCTATCTGCTTGGATTTCTTATGGCGGAGATTGGAAGCCAACCTATAAGGGAGTTGGGAAAGCAGTTTTGCTTCATGGATATATCGCTACGGTAAAGGGATCGCCCGGTGCTTCCAAGAGCAAGCAGGCAGCATTTGACCCCTCTGGATGGAGTCTTGTTCTCACTCCTGTGACGGCAGAAAAACAAATCGAACTGATGAAGCCCCGTCTGAAGGGGGTAATCAAGAATTGGATCTACACACAAGAAGAACTTTCGGATATTGAGTCCAAATTAACTTCCGATATTAATTACATCGGTTCTGTTGACAAGGATGGGAAAGTAGAAGTAGCTGCAAAGTAACCTAAGCCTGCTGAGGAGGCAGCAGTAAAACAACCTCCAATCTCATTTTTTTATTCTCCTAGAGTCGCTCAATTGGGCGGCTCTTTTTTTGTCTGGAATCTTACAAGTGAGAATATATGAGTAGAAGCATAATGGTGTAGCTTGACCTCCTTCATGGCACTTGTCTCTTATTACTGGTTGAGCTGAACCCAGGTTCCGGGTTACCGAGTCTCTTTTAACTGGTAATATATTAACAGTAAATACTGGTTTGCTTTGTTGGTATACTCTATGAAATCGTTCAGGGTAAACGCCATTCAAAATGGGCTCTTTCATCATGTGTTTATTTCCTGTTTATTCGCTCAAAATTGCCCCAAAAAACGCCTTGCAAAATTAAGATGCGTATTCATAATGGAATATTTTTAGAGCGTTAAAATTGGGCTGTTTTAAGCCTGTTTATTTGTTGCGATTCTCACTAACAATGTTCAGCTACGCAAGCTGGATTGCAGACCTATAAAGATTAAAACCAGTGTATACCGGTATTTTTTAATAAGTATATACCAAGACATAAATACCTGGAGGGGTCAGATGGTATAGCTTAACCTTAATGAATGTAGGTCATACAATTTAAAACAAAAGATGATAATTTATATTTGCCTATTTATAACGGAGAAAAAAATGGGAATAAGAATGAAATGCAACTGCTGCGGGCATGTCCTCAGCAGTGATGTAAAAAAATGCCACCATTGTGGCGATACAGATCCACATGGATGGGTTGAAAGTAGAAATAAAATCCTACAAGAATTCTTGCTGGATCTTCAACTGCTGGGGCATCACGATATTTATCACCGAGCATTGGAAATATGCGATGCATTTGACCTCGCTCCAAACATTGTTTACTCAGCAAAAATGGCTGAACTCACTGAGAGAGAAAATCAACTCGAAGAGGAATACCAAGAAAAAAATGAAGAGTTGAGAAATTTGAAAAAATTAATTGCGCTAAAAATAGATAGTGGGGCTTAACTCATAAGTGACAGGGCTGGGAGCTGACTCCTGGTCTTTATTTTGGCTTGTGACAACACCAGTATAAACCGGTTAAATTCCAGGGTTTTAATCAACCTTAATAAATGTAGGTCATACAGCTTAAGCAAGAACATGATAATTTGTAATTGTTCATATCCAAAGGAGAATAATTATGAACACTAATCATAAATTAATTAAAAATCTCACTGATAGGGACATCCCTATCACCTTTAAAAATGGAGGGTTCTATTTCTACGGAACCCGAGAAGTGTTTATTGCCGATGCCGATGTTCCGCAAATGAAGCGGAATTGCAAGTACGAAAACATTTCCAATAGTGAGCTTCAGAAACAAATTGAAGTTGCCAGTAAAAGAACAAACAAGCTACTTGATGACAAAATTCAGTTATGGATTTATTGTGATAAGTTTGAGTTTTATATTTCGGATATACAAATGCAGAAAGTCACCGATTTAAAATCGGGAAAGAGCAATTATACCCTTAATGGGTATCCAATAACTGAAAAATTGTATATCGAAATATCAAAAGTATTTTAAATAATACAGATCAAATATAACTCGAATCAGGATCTTCCTGGTTCTTTGTTTGATTGTAAAAAGACTGGTATAAACTGGTTAAATTCCAGGGTTGCGGATAGCCGATGCAGCTAACGATTTTTGATTGCACCTTAATGCTTAAAGGTAAAGCATTTTTTAAAATAAAATGATAATTTATAATTGCCTTTTCAAAGGAGAATCAAAAATGGCAAAACAATTATATGCAACTGTGACACAATCAAAAGTGTCATATTTTAATGGCGATACCCGCCATTATATGACAGCCGACGGCTACACGAAGCAGTCTGGTGTTCCAACAAATTTCATGGTAAAGTTGGCGGGCAGTAACCGATGGCACAGAGTTTACAATTATTGCGTTTCCAACAGTGGAACGCTGTTTGTTAAGACGAAAAATAACCCGTTTCTCATCGTGAGAAGTGAAGACACAGGATATGGGAGATGAATATGAACCCAGAGAATATAATTATAAAGTTTGAAAATTTTATACAATCGCATGAAAACGAACCAAGCCTTGAGGATGCGGCTTGGGGATTTGTGGACGAGTTTCCTGAGTACCAGGAAACAGAAGAGGGTATGGATGCTCTTTATTTTGCGTTAGTCAACGCCTTACCCCATTTAATTGAGATTTGGGAAAAGGCACTGGGACCAGCAACCTTAAACAGAAACGACTATAGGAGTTAAAATGTCAGATGAACAATTAAAAGAATTTTGGATTCAGGAACATTCCCGTCTTGGGAGTTATGGAGCAGTAGCGGCAGAATACGGGCTAACCCCGTATCTTGTCAGAAAGTACATGACAGAAGGGTCTGCAGTTAGAGCAAACTGCATGCAAAAAAACAGTCCTATTAAAGGACTGTCCACAAGAGCAGTGTCATACTTAAGTGAAAACGGGTTAACAACTCCAGATATGATTAAAAAGTTCTACTACGCTCATGGATTGGATGGGCTAAAATCACTCAATAACATTGGGTTGAAAACAGCCAGACAGATCCAAGAATGGGTTGAGGAAACCAACCCGCTGTTGGAGATTGATGTCTTCAACTCTTTGGTTGAGAATCTTGTAAGAATGGAAGCACTCATTGGGTTTAAGGCTGCCTTAAACCGACTTATCAAGGTATTCAATTTAGATGATGACCAGACAAGATCATTGGTTATAAATTATGTAAATAGAGAACACTAAGCAGTCATCGGCTGTAGAATTAAGGCGGTTATATAACCGCCTTTTTTGTTGTGAAATTAAGACCGATAACCACGCATAAGAAAACTCCTGGTGGCAACATTATTTTATCAGCTATGCTCTTGTGTGGTACACTTTTGGTGTCTTTTCGTTGTTAGTTTTTTTAACAGTATATACTATTGAAATTGAACCAGTATATACTGGTTATTTTGCCATAGTAAAACCCGAGTACAGCTTAACCTGGGTTATGTAGTCGGTAGCATTGAACCTTCTTTTTATAGGTAATGGAAAGATAAACAAAAGATGATAAATTGTAATTGCCTATTTAAACGGAGATAAAAAATGGCTACAAAACAATTAAAGTTCTTTCAAATGGAACTAGAGCAACAACTGGAGGCGTTAGGCTTTCAGAAAGGAACTATTGTCAGCAGAGGCTGGTATCATGAAGATGGGTATCATTTGCTTTTATTGAGAAATAAGATCCTGGTCATTCAAGATGATCATTACATCATTATACCTAATGAAAGAGGCAGCGGATGGGAAGGAGTCTCTGCCTCACTCGCTATCAAAGGACTTGTTGGGGTGGATCTGTCTTGGTGCGATAATCGCATCGAAGAAATTCAAGATCTACTTGCTGATGAATTTGAAATTAGCATTTTTGACTTACATCTATAATTTCCTGGAGTAGAAAATGATTTTTACAAAAAAACAAGTACAGCAATTTAAAAACGCATTCGTGGATAACGAGTGCGACACCGATGAATATAGATGGACACAACCTGTCAAGGGGTTGTATATGTTAACCCATTTTGAAGAAGTCAATAAAGAAGTTGGTGAGAGCCTTGAATTTTTGGACTATGGTGATGAAATTCCAAACATAGAAGAGGTCATAAATGCCTTAAAAGGCTCGGATAACAAGTTCGCAAACAGCGTTGGCGAATGGCTTGAAAGTGCACAATTTGGCTGTTATTCTGGTTCTGATGGACTAAAGCCCTTGTTGGAGAGGTTGTTTGATAGCCTGTGGGCTTCTGGCTCTCACCCTTATTATGAAAAAGAAGAATTGGTTGAACTTATCAATGAAGGCTTTTTTGAAGTGTAACAAAAAACGATAGACAGAGGAAAACAAACTCCTCTGTTTTTTCTACCAGCTATTATTTACCAGTTTATTTTTACCATTATATACTGGTAATGCTTATTCGTATCAGTTCTGTATAGCTGGCTGGGCTTACCTTGTGCTCGAAGAGTTAGATTCTACCCTAATGCTTATAGGTCGTACATTTCTCCTCATAAGATGATAATTTATAATTGCCTATTACACATGGAGAATAGGGCAGAAATTGGTTATCTTTAACGATTAAACGATTAGGAGAAAGGATGTTCCGAGTAAAATGCAGAAAATGCAACCAAGAAAAGCAAAGCCATTGGTGCGATGGCTGCAAGGGAATAACCAGAACAAAAGACATTTTGGAGAATCCCACCATAGGCGAAATGAAGTCGTTAGTTCATATGGACAACGCTTTTGACATAAAAGTAACCCTTCCTCAACATTTTATGGGAGAGGCGACCATTGAAGAAATTGCCAACAACCATCATCGTTTATGGTGGTTGATAATTAGGCTTCCTGGTGGTCAGTTCTGGCGAATCCAAAGCGACGGTTTAATTGCCGTTGTGAAGGATTACAGACCTGTAACTCCTGATGACCTTGTTTGGGCATGCGAACATAAATAAATAGCTGGTCCAGAAATTAAGACAGGTATACACAATGCCTGTCTTTTACTTTGCTTCTGTTCTTCACCAGTATACACCGCTGCAATTGGGGATAGAGTCCCATTCTGTGGAATGATTTCTCCGGCTATTGTAAAATCAATGGTTCTCACCAGTATATACTGGTTAACAAAAGTCAACTGGAGACCAAACAATCCAGGGTTCAGCTATACTCTAATGCTCTTAGGTGCTGATTTTTTAGATAGAACATGATAATTTGTAATTACATATTTAACAAGGAGAATAGAATATGTTTACTGAACAAGATCTTAAAGCATCAGTTGCTTACAAAATAATACAAAGAGTCGCTGGAGACTCTATAAAGCGAGAAGACATAATTACAAGTGAATTCTACGAACATGAAGAATTCGTAGATGGACTTATAGAATCCATCAGAGTAAAAATCGTGGAAGATCCACGAAGCGAAATCTCATTGTGTTTTGACTTCAGCACAGGGGAGATGCTAATCTATATCCTACTATGCCATTATGGGGAATGGGCACATGAACTCGTTGGAGAGGACACGATTGAAAATACACTCAAAAAGATTACAATTCAGAGATTAGGCTACTTTAAGGAGGATCAAATAGAGAGTATATTTGAATAACGATCCTTATAGGCCTTATAGGTGAAGCTAGACTGCTTCGCCTTTTGTTTAAGATGCACACAACTGGTCAATACCAGTCTGCTGGAGGGTTCAGCTCAACCCTAATTCATTTAGGTAATACATTTCTCAATAGAACATGATAATTTATAATTGCCTATATGACACAGGAGAATAATATGAAATATTGGCTTACAAGTTGTATCGTGAACTACCTAATGATAGAACACGAATTTGATGATGTATCAAGCATCCCACTCCCCAAAGAAGGGTGGGATTATGAATCTATTCTGTTGTTTTCTAAAACAGAGGTTTTTATTAACTTAGCAAGAGATTACACAGACTCACCGGGCTTTGAGAACGCTTTCCCTGATGCAACCTCAGAGATGATAGAGGAAGCAATATCCGGTGATTGGAAAGCCCCAATCTCAAAGGTGTTCGCCCATTTTGAACTCGAAAGAGCCAAAGACGCATAAGACACAAGGGTGAAGCTAGACTGCTTAATCCTTTAATTTTATACAACAAAACCAGTATTTACCAGTTAAGAAAAAATCTCAGCTACGCAGCCATACCCTAATTGATTCAGGTGCTACATTTTTTCCCAAGACATGATAATTTGTAATTGCAACAAATCAATAGGAGAATATGTATGCACATTGAAGTTAAATTAGAAATTGCCAAGTTAATCTTTCTGCTAGCGGGAGCGACGCATAAAGTTAGATTAAATGTTTTACGGATCAGTGAAACATGTATCCCTTCAATTTGGGGAGACAAAATAGAAGTAAAACAAGCCATTGATTGCCCATATGACAAGAGTGGGCAAATGACCTATGATTTCATACATGTGGTCGCATTTTCGCTCTGTCACAATTTCATGAGAGGTTATGTCGATTTCCCGTTTGCTTTTCAAAATGCAGTTGAATTCTGTGATGATAAAGAAGGAGTTAAACATCTCCTATCTACATTTGAGGATATAAGTGCAACATGAACAACATGAATTTTATTAAAAAAATAAAAGAATTGGGGCTTGCTCACCTCCTCTTCATAGAGGATGGGCAAACATACTTTATCCCCACAGAAGGGTCCCCTGTCCACATCAAAGAGTCAGAAATCCTGATCCTGATCTCCGGTAGAGAATTGGGGAGTCCTGAATGGACTCAAATAGAACAGGTAGAGTTCGACGCAATCATCGAAGAGGAGGCAAATAAGTGGAAACGCCCATCTAAGTAGAACATTAAGCCAAGTAGAACATTCAGAGGAAAGAATCCTTTCCTCTTTTTTTACTCCTGGAATTAAGACTGGTGCATATATATAGCTTGATTTGAACCTTTTAGAACAGAACCATTAATTACTTATGCAATGTAAGCAGTCTGAAAACAATAGCCAGTGTTATTTCTTCAATTCCTTTAAACCGCTAAATACCGGTAAATACTGGTGTTTCTTGTCTGGGTTCTTTTAACCAGTAATACCAGGAGAAGGATTCCAGCTAGGAGCATTACCTTAATAATAAAGGTGCTACATTTTTCATGAAAAGATGATAATTTGTAATTGTCCATTTAAACAAGGAGAATAAAATGGCGAATAAAATGTTAGAATACCTCTGCCGGAAAGGTGAGGCTGAATGGATAAAATCAGACGATGAGGTGTCAATTTATGAAATTGGCGATTTATGGATCTGTGTAAATGAAGAGACGGACACCTTCAATCAGCAGGTGAAAGCCATTGGGCTTAACGAAAAAAACAAGGTTGGAGAATACAAGCCGTTCGTTAAGAGAGAGGGGTGGCATTTTTCTACATTAACAACATTAAAATTAACCCTTAACGTCAAAAGGCGATATGAAAACGAACCCCAAGAGAAAGAGATTGAGGTGGCTTTTCAATACATGTATGCTGTCAGCGAGGTGAGATGTATCGTCTGCATAGAGGGAGACGAGGTGTTCTCAACGGATTATGAATGTTGGGAAGATATAGAGAGGTTCCTTTCAACGGATTGTGAATGTTGGGAAGATGTAGAGAGGTTCCTTTCTTAATCTAAATCTTAACAACACAGGTGCTGCCCATTCGTGGGCGGCTTTTTTTTTGCAGAAATTAAGACTGGTATACACGTAATAGCTGGCTTTAGAATTTTAAAGCACACACCAGTAAACACTTGTATGTTTTCGTATCTGAGTAAAAATCACCACTTAAATATCAAAGCATGCGTAATGACCAGTTAAGACCAGTAATTACCAGTTGGGCTATAGCGGTATATACCAGTTACAAATTCCAGGATTTCATAGGTTGTACCTTTAACAAAGCAGGTCGTCAATTTCTCCACAGAACATGATAAATTGTAATTGTTCAACAAATGAACAAAGGAGAAAATAATGAAAAATTACAACCTGTTTAAAGACATAAATTTTGACGAGGGAGTAAAATCCCGAAAAGGCAAATTAATAGGCAACTTGTCTAAAAAGGAAAAGAACGGAATAATCACTGGGCTTGTGTTGACGCGCCCAAATGGAAAACTTGTATCAATTTCTCGTAAATCAGTTGAAAATACGCTATCTCGATTATTGGCAGGGGAAGAACTACTCTTTCAAACAAATGCATCCAAAGGAGGAATAAGTTATACAGTTGCTATCGAGGCAACAATCGTCTATGTACTCGCTCCATTCATCGAAGTAGATGAAAAAAATAGAGTATATAAATTGAAGCAAGCATAGAAGTGAACAAATAGGCTCTCAAAGGAGAGCCACTTTATGTTTGAGAAATTAATACTGGTGTAGCTGTACTGCTCTTAAAGAACTGAGCGAAAAAGACACTATTATATACTGCTATAATATAAGGGCTTTAATAAATTTGAACAGTATTTATTCTCTCCTGAAAACAAACCAGTCAATGAAACCAGTATATAGCAGTGTAGCCTTAATGGTATCTACCAGTTTTCTTGATTAACGCAAAGGGTGCTAGCTGACTCTAATGTTTATAGGTGCTACATTTTTTGACAGAACATGATAATTTATAATTGCACATCAAAAAGGAGAATAATATGTGTGAATTAATTAACAAATTACAGGAAATTTGTATAAAAGCCAAATTTTCCAAAATGGAGATCGATTTTTACACCCCTAAGCAGGGGGGAGGGGTGGAAAATATTGTGTGGACAAGAAAGGGGAGTGTTGATCAACCCACAATCTACATTAGAGTCCATTATTACCAAGACGAGATTACAATGTCCTTTGTTATCACTGGCATTGGATGCCAAGATCAAGAGGTCAGATTCCAGAGGCCTTTCGACAAAGAAGCCCTTTCGACGGTGGAAAAAATGTTAAATTTATTTCAGATTGATTTGATCTGATTTGACGACAAAGGGGAGATTAATATCTCCCTAAAATTTTAATCCTATATTAATACCAGTGCAAAATTAAGCAGCATATAAAAGCAATGGTGTAATCATAGCTGTAGAATTAAACCTCCTTTAAACATACTGGTTGAAACAATACAGCAGAAAACGAACCAGTTCAAACTTACTTGGCTAATGTAAACTGTTTAGATTTTCATGGTAATTACCGCTTGAATAAAAGTAGTTAATATTGACTGGTATATACCGGTAATACCTAAGCTCGAAAAGCGCAGCTGAAAAACATCAAGTATACCAGTATATACTGGTGTGCGATTCCCTTGTGGTCGACAATGACCAGCTAACCTATAAAAAATATTCTATTGACACGTCAATCGCCAAATGCTATTATATAGATGTCAACATCAACAACGGAGAATAGAATGTTTGATATTACCTTAGAACAATGGACGATGTTCCTGTGGTGTCTTTTTGCTGGCTGTGTTGCCATAGATTCACTTATACACACATATAAGGAGTGGAAATGAAAAGAGCATTGAATCCCAAAGCGGTACAAAGATTGAGAGAAGAAATAAGATCCCTTGAATTGAACCGTCAAATCTTCACAGAAGATACCCTTAGAGAAAGGGTGCAAAGAGCCATGATAAAGAATCTTGGTAAGCAGGCACTCAAACGATAGACGATAGCTAGACACCCTTGAATTCCAGGGTGTCTTTTAATTTAACAAATAGATTACCAGTTAATACCAGTGCGATTCCGTCGCATAAGTACAGCTCCACCTGATTGCATAAAGGTTGTGTATTTTTCGTCATATTATGATATATTTATAATGTTCAACAAAGGAGAATAATATGAACATTGAAAACGAATATACGGAGATCGTATGGGATCTCTTCCGAAAAAGGGAGATCACAGAGATAGTACCTACAATTACAAGGATACCTACAATTACAAGGATAGAAGAAGCAACAGAAGAAACAGAGGTTCTTTTGGAGGAGACATTGGCTCTTCCCGTTGAAGAACAACCTCCGCATCCTTATGTGGTAGACAACGCTGTTCTGGCAGCGTTATCCACAGGTAAGATGTCCTTCATAGAAATGTTAAACAAGGTGGAAATCCATCCCAATTCTCTTTTGGCTTTTCAGGCAATCAAGAAAAGCCTTGAAGAATTAGAAGGTGCAAATCTAATTGTAAAAGATTCAAATGGATTGGTAGAATTCTACCAATTGAAGGAAGCGAGGCAGGCGGAATGGAACCCTCCAACAAAGTGGTAGGGATTCAGCAAGGAGGGATTTCCCTCCATTTTTTGTTGAGGAATTAATACCAGTATAGCTGTACCCTCCAAAATTAAGCCAGGTATCTTGCTCCCAGTATTTACTGGTTAATCTTTCGTTGTGCTGTAAAAATGGGGGTTATATTTATGCCTATCAAAGATAAACTGCTATCACGTCACCAGTATATACTGGTCTAAAATCACTGGTATATACTGGTCTTTATCTGTATGAATTGCAGCTTCATTGCCTCAAAAGTAACAGACAACCTTTAAAACAAAGGTAATGGATTTTTCGCTATATTATGATAATTTGTAGATGCGTATTAAAAGGAGAATAAAATTATGCACATAAAAGAATTAAAATTGATTTTAATAAAAAAGGAGATTGAGATCTGCCTTTTAGATGAATTTAATTTTCAGATCAGCCTCGTGGGGCTGGGGATTAGAATAAATGTAAATGAAGAGGATGGAATGATCCATCCGCTGCTCTGCGCTGGAGCAGCTGGATATTTCCCGCTTAGAATGGAAGATTTCCAAAGCCTGTTAGATCATTCCTAAAATTAGAAACGTAAAACAAAGGGGGATAAAGATCTCCCAATTTTTTTATTTATTGAAAATAACCAGTGCAAAATTAAGAAGGGTTGATTCTTTCCATGAAATTAAGACTGGTTGAGCTGCACTCCATAAAATCATACCCCAAAATTCAAACCAGTACAAAGACAGCAGTGAATCTTAGATGCTGCAATCAAACTGGTGAAAAAATGGGAAGTCCCAAGATACTGCTGACATTAAACTGGTATATACTGGTTTGATTTAAATAGTATACAAACACTGGTATATACTGGTTGTTTATTTGAGGGGAGTCTAGCTGCACTTTAGGGCTTCAGGTGTAAGAGAACCTTCTTTAATGTAGGTTGATCATTTTTCAATAAAACATGATAATTTGTAGATGCTTAATTAATTTATAGGAGAATAAGCATGTCATCTTTATTAGAGAAATATCAAATCCCGTCTTTCTTGGAGGAAAAGAAACGAACGAATCTTCACGATTCCCCATGCAATCACAGCCATTTATGGCTTCTGAAGGCGATCTATGACGCTTGCGTGACATATCTCGTTGAATGGCGTTGCACAATAGGATGGGAGATGAAGGATTCCAGAATATCAAGAAGATGCTATATTGCAGAATTTCGCAACATGGAAAAAATGGAGAAATTAAAGATCCAAATAGGGATCGGAAAAAATTATTTCAAAATAACATCTTTCTCTTTTGAGGAAGAGAACAATCCGAAACATGACGTTAAGCAATTCTCTGAGACAGAGGAACAGCCGGCAGAGCAGGCTGAAAACGCATTCGTGGAATGGCTTCACGAATATTAGACAAGAAGCCTGACAGAAACAAGGGAGATCATGATCTCCCTATTTTTTTATCTATTGAAAACAGAGGTAGGAAATTAAGGCTGGAAATCAACCTTCCTGAAATTAAGACTGGTGGAATTAAGCTGGTTAAATCCTTCCATGAAATTAAGACTGGTTGATATGGAATCATGGAATAATACTGCTGAAATAATACTGGTGCATAAATCCTGGTATATATATCACTGGTGATATTGAAGGGGGTGGATCTGCACAGGTCTATGGCTACTGCTAATATTAAACTGGTATGTACTGGTCATATTACAGTGGTACACAATTACTGGTACATACTGGTTAGATAAAGTACAAAGCAACCCTAAAAAGGCAGCTTGGAAATTTTCCAGGTTGGCTTTGACCTTTGTTTTATAGGTCATGGATTTTTCAACAGAACATGATAATTTATAAATAGACAACAAAAGGAGAATAAAAATGTCTACATTAAAAGATCATGGGCTGGCTTCAACAATCGACAAGAAAGGAATTGTGTCTGATGGAATTATCTTTGAAAAATACATCTGGCAATTGCAAGGAGATATCATAGCCTCCCTTTCTGAGAAAACATTGACGATTAAAGACGGAAAAGAAGATTTTCGATTTTTTACAAAATGCCTTGACGGAAACATCACAATGTGGGGAATGAATGAAGATGACAAAATTTCTGAATATTTTGAATTGATAGAATATTATGAGAATCTCGAAGAGCCCGAAAACGCCATAGGAATTCCTATGGAATATAAAGGAGAGAAGGATTGGGACATCGACGGATGGATTAATCGCCAATTATAGATTTAACAGAAATAAGGGAGATCAAGATCTCCCTATTTTTTTATTCCAAGAAAACACACCAGTTGAATCCAAGCCTGAAGAATTAAGACCGGTATAGAGCCACAGGAATAAAGATACCCCTGAAAATTAAGCAGGGTATAAGCTGACCAGTGAGCTATAACCCTTGCCAAATTAAGACCGGTAAATAGCCTTGTATGTTGACCCTTGAATTAAGACTGGTAAATACTGGTGCAGAATTAAGACCGGTAAGAACAGACTGGTGTTAAAACACCCTGTAGAATTTAGGGAGGTATATTCTCAGCGGTAACTACTGGTGAATCCTGTTTTAAAATTTAAATTTAACTGGTGAGCTGCGACCGCTGGATTTTTACCGGTGTTTACTGGTCAGATTCTAGCTACCGGTGGAATCGCACCTAACAGCGTTAGGGGAATCCAGGATTTTACATTGTTCAAATTTTCAATGTTCGGATGTTTCATTTTTTCATCATGTGCGGAGCCTGTTCCAACAGGGAAAAATTACGCAATTTTATTATTGACGTGTCAATGAAAACGGATCTCTTTATGCTTATTTTTTGAAAAATTGATAAATTTAACGATCCCGATACACAGGGGATCTTTGCAAATTCAACAAAAAAAATGCGATTTATTTTGCTTTTTTTGTCATTTTTTCAAAAATAGATCTTGCGATATATAGATATATATTGATATAATGAAAACAGGCCGATACAATAACGTAAAAAGCCCGAGCCCTTCGGGGCTCTCACAAATAACGAGATAAAAAAATGAACAATTCAGAAATAACATATAAAAATTCATGGAAACAATACATTAGCAAAGAGCAATTTGATAAATTCGACATCGATTCGCAAGAGGACATTAGCGATATTCTTTCCTCCAATTTGGCTCCGGCTAAAAAAGAAAAAAATATCGCTCGCAAATTAAAAAAAATGGATCTCTATAATCAACAAAATAATCAAATTATTGAATTGAAACAAGAGAATACAAAAATGAAGGAACAGGCGCATAAGCAATCCTCTTCCGGAGGAAAAGCGGATGCGAAAAATTTCAACGGAATTTCTATACATAAATATCAAAGACAATTTCTTTGTATTTTGTATATCCATTTAGCGAAATTTCGCTGTTTAGCAGATAGCACAATGACAATTAGATTCTCTAGAGAATCAATACAAAAAGCGATTCGATGGGGAATAGAATGCAATTTCTTGGATGAGCAAGAGGATCTCGGATCTATGTATTCCTATGGCGGGGATTGGGGAATTACGGATAATCGTATCGGATCCTTCTATCAAGGAATCGGATCGTTGGGATTCGAAGCCAAATTCAGCAAAGACAAAAAGAAATCGATAGAAGGATCTGAATATGTGTATTCTTATTCATTCCAATTGTTAACGAACACAAGAGCGTTGAACATCACAGCGAAAAAGACAAAAAGCGACGGAGCGATCCAAATTGATAGGAGAGAATACATCCTTGCTAACATAGAGAAAGCCTTTGTGTTGAAAGAGGGCAAAATAGATCCGGATCTCGTTGGAACATTCATTGACGGAATGTTTGATAGATAGATCGTCACATATCGAAACATCGTAGCCCCTTGCATATCCCGAATGCAAGGGGCTTTTTCGTGTGCCCGAAACACGTTGTTTAATCGTCCAAAATTGCCCAATTTTACGCTCCTATTTTCGTTAAGCCATATATCCCCCAAGATTTCCGTCAGAGCTCGAAAATCCCCGCTCACAGGCGATTCTGGGCCTGTTTCAAGCCCTCCCACGACAACGAATCCAGATCACAACGCATCCCCCCCCTATCCAGAAAACATTTTTTTCGTCCACAGGCTGCGGTTACCCCGAATTTTATTTTTGTTAAAATTTACGGTGGTGTGGGTATATGTGTTTGATTTTTAATAGATTATGAACTGCTGGTTGCAGAAAAAGGAAAAAGTTAGTAATATAGAGTCATGGAGTTTAATATGTTGTGTCCGAAGTGCGGAACAAAATTTAGAGTAACGAATACAGCGGGGAATGGTGAGACGAATCGTTTTTATTTGCGTAATTTTGGCAATAAGCTGTTAGATTGGTACACAGAGGATTTCGTGGTTCGTCAGCGAAGTTGTCCCAAGTGTGGGTATAATTCAGTAACGATAGAATTAGAGTCATCTGATTTGGTTGAAATTTGCAACTTAGTGAAGGAAGAGGGGTTGCCAGTTTGTATGGAGCGCAACAAGTCACCTACTCGCAAGTAGATTAAAAGGTGCTAAATGTTCCTCCGCTTGAAGTCAGATCAAAAGCGAGTTTATCATATACGTCAGCGAATCTAAAGTGGTCTGCTGCGCTACCTTCAGCCCAAATGATTCTTGATTTATTTTGGTCGAGTATTCTAACTGGTGCTTTCATTTGTTCAAAATAGCCAAGAATAGTGTTGCAGTCTATTGGTAGTTGTCTTTCTATGTTTCTGAATTCGTCGAAAGTGGTGTCCATAATTTGTGTTCTATCGACGGTAATAATTTTGTCTTTCCAGTTTAGTTTTCTTCCATATTTTTGTGATGCGACTCTTGGTGTTGGGAAGAATCTGCATAGCCATACATATACTCCATTCATTATAGCCCAGTCTCTAAGTTCTTGTGCTTTTCTTGTTTCTGGCATAGCGTCAATTACGCAGCAGTCAACATGGTATCTTGTGATAAGGTCTTTTAGTTCTTCAAAGCTGCGGCACGTTAGAATAAGAACTGTTTTTCGTATAATTTTGTCATCGACTTGTTTAGCGATAGAGATGTTAACGTGTAGTAGATTACCAACATCGACTCCCATGCTAACAACTTCATTTTGGTAATGTTCTCCCCCGCCATAGTCAAGGGTATATTCTTTTTGACAATTTGCGAGCATTTCTGTGGTTATTCTTGCTCCTGAAAACTCAAATGGTGTTCCAAGTACAGACGTATAGAATGTTGATATTTTTGCGGTGTTTCCTTGTGCGAGAACCCATTCAACGTATAGTTCGTTAAGGCTTTGTGATAGAATGTCGAGTCTGCTCATGCTGTATCCGCAGTTGTCTCTGGTATGATATTTTGCTACCCATTCGCCATCGTGGTGTCTTTCAAAGGGCTTGTCGCAAAATTTGCATACTGCTCTAACGTGATTTGTGAATGTGTCTATTTTTCCTAATACAAGGCCGTTTCTGGCTTCTGTGTCTCTTGGTATCCAATTGCCAAGATCATTTTTCATAACAATATTTTCAAACCAATCTATGTTTTGCCACTTTTTGCAGCTTGGACACTGTGTAAACCAAAACCGTTGATCTGAGTTTTTAAATAATGTTGATATTCCGACAGTTGGCAATGTTGGGTTGCCGAGTCTAAATATTCTTGGATCGCTACTTGCTCTAACTCGGTCTTTTGCTTTTTCGAGGTTATCTGCGTCGCACTGATCTATTTCGTCAACGATAATAGTGTCGGCAGAAAATTCAACAAAATCTCCAGCGGTGTTAGAGCCTAAAAACAGAACACTTCCTTCTCCAAATCGTTTCATTCTGTTGTTACCGACATCTTTTCCTCTTGGTAGTAACTTTCGATAACTTGGTGTTCCCATAAGGACTTTATTGATCCTTTGGTTTACAAATCGATCACGAACAGAGAATGTTGGTAAAATATATGCGACAATTTTCCCCAGCCAACCAGCGTGATAAAGCGTCATACAAATCATTAATTCTGATAGCCCCGTTTGTACTGCCTTTCTAATACATACATTATCGTGCTTTGGTATATCTCTATACATTTGTGGCAGGTAGGGCATGTCGCTAAATGTCATTGGTTTTCCCCTTGTGTTTCTATGATGGACTATTG
>Ga0160423_10000757_pt1 | contig 26872 bp, 26 predicted proteins | sample CRUFie14St8metaG_FD_108191 | JGI IMG/M metagenome (GOLD analysis project Ga0160423, IMG submission 108191) | Marine microbial communities from the Costa Rica Dome - CRUD Field 142mm St8 metaG | ecosystem: Environmental > Aquatic > Marine > Oceanic > Photic zone | place: Costa Rica: the Eastern...
ATTCTGGTCAACAAATACGCCTATGGGGTCCGATTGCCGGTCGTTGGCACGAAAATTTTCGATGTCGATGATCCAAATCGCGGGGAAGTCATGGTTTTCATTCCGCCTCATGAGGATAAGTATTACATTAAACGTGTCATCGGACTTCCGGGCGATACCATTCGCTATGAGGAGAAAAATCTCTACATAAACGGGCAATTGGTCCATAAGCAGTATGTAGGCGATATTGAGGTGCCTACGGGTATTGGTCCGCTATCCGGAAAGGCCTATATTGAAACGCTCGGAGAAGTGCCTCATACCACTCAGTATATTGACGCGGTCGGTCAACGTCGGACGCGCACGACATGGGTAATTCCCAGCGGGCATTATTTCATGATGGGAGATAATCGGGACAATAGCGCCGACAGCAGAGAGTGGGGTACGGTGCCTGAAAAAGATATCGTCGGTAAGGCAGTTGCTGTCTGGATGCACAAGGACCCCGGCTTGTCTTTGCCCACATTCAGCCGAAATCAGCTTATTCGCTGAGATCATCCTGCTCTAAGTTCCAGAGAGTTGAGGCAGGTTCCGTAGCCGTGATGGCTCCTACAGCGCGTCAAAGTGCTGATCGATTAGCGGGAGGAGGGAAGAATGAAGAAAACAGCTGTTAACAATTTGTCTCGCCAGCGAGGAATCTCCTCGGCCGGAGTTCTACTGATGTCGGTACTTCTTGGTTTGTTTTTTACGTTCGGCTTGAAAGTAGGGCCGCTCTATGTCGATCACAATCTGATCACCGGATTGTGTCAGGATCTGATTGATAATGGAGAGGTGAATAGCAAGACAGTCACTGAGGTGCGTGACAGGATCTCCAGCACCCTGCGGATTAACAATATCACCGATTTTGACCTCAACAGCATTCACATGTTCAAGGACAACGGCGAAGCGATTATCACAGTCGCCTATGAAAAGCGGGTTCCGCTTATTGCGAATCTGGATCTCATAGCCACATTTGATGAGTCGCTGCGTTAGAGATGGGTTCGGATCTGGCTACACTGCAGACCACGCTTGCCTATCGGTTTAAGAATGTTCAACTGCTGAAGCAGGCACTGACGCATTGCAGTTTCGGTGCTGATAATAATGAGCGTCTTGAATTCCTTGGCGACGCCCTGTTGGATTTGATTGTTGGCGAATCTGTGTTCAACCAGCATCCGGATGCTGATGAGGGCAATCTCAGCCGATTGCGCTCCTCGATAGTAAATAAGTCTGCGCTCGCCGGCATCGGCAGAGCATGGAATCTCGGTGAGCACGTGCTAATGGGAGCTGGAGAGCTCAAAAGCGGCGGTAGGTCCAGAGACTCTACCCTTGCCGATACCGTCGAGGCAGTGGTCGCTGCCGTTTATCTCGATGGCGGGCTGGCGGCGTGCCAGAAACTGGTTGATGTCTGGACACTGGAGTTCGTTTGCAACCCTGAAACCCGGCAAACCAAGGATGCAAAAACTCAATTACAGGAAAAGATGCAGGCATCTGGTCACGGTTTGCCCGTCTACAAAGTGCTGGCTATCGAAGGCGAAGCGCACGCCCAGAGTTTCCTTGTTGAGTGTCGGGTCGAGGGGTTAGAGCGGGTTCACCGGGGCAAAGGCCGCAGCAAAAGAGCGGCAGAACAGCAGGCCGCTTTAGAGGCTTTGAAGAGCCTTGAATCAGCCTCGATGGCAGGTTAGCACAGTGATTGAGGTTGGGTGTCATGGTTGAAACAGGGCAGGATGAGAAACGCTGCGGCTTCGTTGCGCTGATCGGCCGCCCGAATGTCGGCAAGTCGACATTGCTTAATCATTTACTGCGTCAGAAAATCAGCATCACCTCGCGCAGGCCTCAAACAACCCGCCACCGGATTCTTGGCATTATGAGTGACCAGAAATCGCAGTGTATTTTCGTAGATACCCCGGGTCTACACAGTCAGCACACGAAAGCGCTTAACAAAGTAATGAACGATATAGTAATCAGCACGCTTAGGGGTGTTGATATGGTTTTGTTCGTACTCGAGCGCCTTACTTTTAACTCTGAGGACGAATTGGTCTTGCAGCAAGTTCAGAAGTGCACGGTGCCGGTGATTCTTGTGATTAATAAGATTGACCAGATTCAGGACAAGGAGCATCTGTTGCCTCACATACAGAAGTTGGTCAACAAGCACGATTTTAGTGAGATCATTCCTGTTTCTGCTCTTGGTGGACATAATCTTGAGCGTTTAGAGATGCTGGTTAAAAGGGGGCTGCCAGAAGGCCCGTTTCTTTTTCCAGAGGATCAGGTGACTGACCGAAGTTATCGCTTTATGGCGGCGGAGATGATTCGCGAAAAAGTGACTCGTCAATTAGGTGACGAGCTCCCTTATGAAGTGACCGTAGAGATTGAACGCTTCAATCTGGAAGGGGCTGTTACGCATATTCACGGTCTGATACTCGTAGACAAACCCGGTCAGAAGAAAATCATAATTGGTAGTGATGGGGGCCGCTTGAAGCAAATCGGATCGGCAGCCAGAGCGGACATGGAGCTGGCGTTCGAGTGCAAAGTCATGCTGAATCTGTGGGTCAAGGTGAAAGGGGGATGGGCTGATGATGAGCGCGCCCTTCAGAGTCTGGGGTACCTGGACTAATGGCTGTAAGGGAATGAATTTAAGAATCACGCTGCAGCCGGCCTATGTTCTCCATCGCAGGCCCTTTCAGAATACCAGTTTGCTGGTTGATCTTTTCACCCTCGACTTCGGTCTGATTCGCGCGGTTGCCAAAGGAGCGCGACGCGAGAAATCACGTTCTCGAGCTCTGCTTCAGTTGTTTCAGCCCTTGCTGATTTCGGTGAACGGTAAAGGAGAGGTCAAGACACTGACTTCGGTTGAGAGCAATGTGTCAGCGATGAGACTACAGGGCGAGCGTTTGTTCAGTGGTTTGTATATAAACGAGTTGCTGTGTCGCTTGCTGCAGAATCATGAAGAACACGCTGGTTTGTATAAAAGCTACCGGGAAGCCCTGGTGGCTTTGCAGGGTACGAGCCAGTTAGAGCCTATGTTACGGCGTTTCGAAATGAGTTTGCTGGCAGAGCTGGGCTATGCCATCAACCTGCAGCATGATTGGAAAACGGATCTGCCGATTGTTGCCGAATCAGTCTACCGATTTATTCCGGATCTGGGCTTTCAGGCCAGCAGTCTGTCAGCTGGCGCTGCATCAGGCCATACTGAATTCAGAGGGGCTGACCTGGTCGCGCTGCGGGGAATGGATTTCGCTGATGAGCAAACCGTACAAGCAGCGAAACGCTTGCTTCGACTGGCGTTATCAGCCCACTTGGGCGACAAACCGCTGCACAGTAGGGGATTGTTTGGCGTTTCGACTTAGTGTCTCTTTGGTCAAGGAAGCAATCGAGGTACAATTCGACTCTGTTCAGACGCGCTGGTTTCCATGCCCCATCCTTCTATTGATAATCTCATCGGCGACACACCACTGGTGCGTCTACAGAGAACCCCTGTTCCGAATAAGAACACGATCCTGCTGAAGCTCGAGGGGAACAACCCTGCGGGTTCGATAAAAGACCGTCCGGCATTAAACATGATCCTGCAGGCCGAGCGTCGGGGTGAAATTTCGCCGGGAGACCGGTTGATCGAAGCCACCAGCGGTAATACCGGAATAGCACTGGCTATGGTTGCTGCCGCCAAAGGCTATCGCATGACATTGATTATGCCGGATAACTTAAGCGAGGAACGCAAGGCCTCCATGCTGGCATACGGTGCTGAACTGATATTGGTGAGTTCAGCACAAGGCATGGAGGGTGCCCGGGACCTTGCGCTCAAGATGGAAAAACAAGGACAAGGCAGGGTCTTGGACCAGTTTTCAAATGCGGATAATCCCAGTGCCCATTACTCCAGCACGGGTCCGGAGATCTGGCGCGATACTCAGGGCGGAGTGACGCATTTTGTATGCTCTATGGGGACTACCGGCACCATTATGGGAGTCTCGCGCTATTTAAAGGAACAAAATGCTGAAGTGCAGATAGTCGGCTTGCAACCGAAGGACGGGAGCCATATTCCCGGCATCAGGCGGTGGCCCGAGGCTTATCTGCCCCGCATATTCGACCGGAAGCTGGTCGATGAGGTCATTGATATCGATCAGTCCGATGCAGAACAGACAATGCGGGCAATGGCTGAGAACGAAGGCGTCTTTTGCGGCGTTTCATCAGGAGGCTCAGTATATGGTGCGCTGCAATTGGCGGAAAGAATTGAGCACGCAATAATTGTTGCCATCATTTGCGATCGTGGAGATCGATATCTGTCGACTGGTGTTTTTTCTGCCTATGAGCCCACGTAGATCCCGACGCCATAAACTCCCGCTCGAACCGATCGAGGTGAACGTTGAATCGCTCAGCCACGAGGGAAGAGGGGTTGCCCGTATTGATGGCAAAGTGGCCTTCATAGAGGGCGCTCTGGCGGGTGAAACGGTGCTTGCCAGATATGTCCATGCGCGCTCGCAATTCGATGTATTGAGCGCTGAACAGATTTTGCTGAGTAGCGATGCGAGAGTAGCGTCGGACTGTCCTGTTTCAGACATCTGCGGTGGTTGCTCGCTGCGGCATATGCATCCAAATCAGCAGCTGGAAGTTAAACAGGAAATGTTGCTCGACCTTTTGCGGCATAGCACAGGGCTTACCTCCGGTGATTTTGAGTTGCTGCCCAAGCTGGCAGCGGATACCTCGCACTACCGGCGAAAAGCCAGGTTGGCGGTAAGATATGTGCAGAAAAAAGGTGGTGCACTGGTTGGTTTCAGGGAGAAGCATTCAAGTTTTATCACGGTCATGGACGACTGCCGGGTTCTGGTCAGTGAAGTCTCAACACTGATTAATAGTCTAAAAAATCTGATTTCCAGCTTAAGTTCAGCGGCAGACATTCCACAGATTGAGGTCGCAGCCGGAGAGACGGAGCCAGACCCGGGAGCTCCGCTTGAGATCGCGCTGATTTTTCGTCATCTGAAGCCCCTGACTCCTGCCGATCAGAACGCGCTGATTCAGTTTGCCTCAGAGCACCAGATACACTGCTACCTGCAACCGGGAGGGCTCGATTCGGTACATCGGGTTTATCCAGATAGCGGCAGAGAGCGCCTTGCATACTACTTGCCTGGTCAGCAAGTACAGTATGTGTTTCACCCAATGGATTTCACGCAGATTAATGGGCCGATCAACCGTCAAATAGTGTCCACAGTAGTAGAACTGATGGCTGTCCAGCCCGGCGAGCGTGTGCTCGATCTGTTTTGTGGGTTGGGTAACTTTACTCTGCCGCTTGCTAGACAGGGAGCGCAGGTTGTCGGCGTGGAAGGCAGTCAGGCGATGGTCGAACGGGGTTATGAAAATGCGGATCTTAACGGCTTGAAGGGTTTGAAGTTTTACTGCGACGACTTATTCAAACCCCTTGAGGATTTGGAATGGTCGCAGCAGCGCTACGACAAGGTCTTACTCGACCCGCCTCGTTCAGGCGCGATCGAAGTAATTCAGCAAATGCGCAGACTTTCACCAAAGCAAATCGTTTATGTCTCCTGTAACCCGGCTACGCTGGCCAGAGACAGCGCCGAGTTGCTTGCGCAAGGCTATCAATTGAAATCTGCCGGTGTAATGGATATGTTTCCTCACACAGCTCATGTCGAGTCGATGGCTGTATTTGAGCAGCAACACAATTGATGCGTCTTATGTCCGACCCAGAATCCCGTGAATTTGCAGCTGATGCGAATGCCATAAAAAAACTGCTTCAGGTCATGGCTATGTTGAGAGACGCTGAACATGGTTGTCCCTGGGATCTCGAACAAACCATAGACAGCCTGATTCCGTACACCATCGAAGAAGTCTATGAAGTAGTGGACGCAATCGAACGAAAGAACATGGTGGATCTGGAAGATGAACTGGGCGATTTGCTCTTCCAGGTTGTTTTTTACTCGCAACTCACCAGAGAGACCGATACCTTTTCCTTCGCAGACGTCGCTGAAACGGTGACAGAGAAACTGATTAGGCGCCACCCTCATGTGTTCAGCACAGGCGCTATCGAATCGTTTGGCAAATCAGTCAACTTGTCTCCGGACCAGGTAATAACAAACTGGGAAAAGATCAAGGGTCAGGAAAGAGAGATTAAGCGTGCCAAACAGCAGGCAGCTGACTCGGATGTGGGGCAGCCGAAGTCCCTCAGCATACTGGATGAAGTGCCGCGGGCTCTGCCGGCGCTGGAGCGCGCACGGAAACTGCAGAAGAAGGCCGCGCGTGCTGGCTTCGATTGGGCAGAAATTGCACCTGTAATTGCAAAGCTAAGGGAAGAGCTGGATGAGTTCGAGCAAGCTCTGAGCGAGGGTGATAGTAATCGTGCGGCAAGCGAGCTGGGCGATGTGTTTTTTTCGGCGGTTAATCTTGCCCGTCATCAGAAAACCGAGCCGGAGACAGTGCTGCGACAAGCTAATCTGAAATTTGAGGACAGGTTCAGATGGATAGAAGCACGGCTTAGCGCAGAATCCAGATCGTTAGAAAGTTGCAGTCTGGAAGAGCTGGATGCGTTGTGGGCAGAGGCAAAAACACAAGGGCTTTAATTCAAGGGACAGAGACTGAGGAGACTTCAACATGAAGATCATACTGTTAGGAGCGCCGGGCGCTGGTAAAGGCACACAGGCGAAATACATTACGGAGACCTACGGTATCCCGCAGATTTCGACGGGCGATATGTTGAGAGCAGCAGTCAAGGAAAAATCTGAGTTGGGGCTCAAGGTGGAGCAGGTGATGGCGTCAGGGGCGTTAGTGACTGATGACATCATAATTGCCTTAGTTAAGGAGCGAATCGCGCAACCAGACTGCCAAAGTGGATTTTTATTTGACGGTTTTCCGCGGACCATTCCTCAGGCTGAAGCTATGGTCACCGCCGGCGTAGAGATCGATGTAGTGCTGGAGATAGACGTGCCGGATGATGAAATTGTGAAGCGACTGAGCGGGCGCCGTGTCCATCTTGATTCGGGGCGGGTTTATCATATCGAATTCAATCCACCGGCGGAGTCAGGAATCGATGATGTTTCAGGGGAACCGTTGATTCAGCGACCCGATGATGAGGAAGAAACGGTAAGAAAGCGCCTGGCGGTTTATCATGAGCAAACTCAGCCATTGGTTGGTTTTTATGAGGGTCTCCAGAAGGACGGAGCAGATCTCAATGTGATCAAAGTTGATGGTGTTGAGTCAGTTGATAAAATCCGGGAGGTCATTTCTACAGCGCTCGCGTAACTGATTCATGCAAGGTCGACAGCTTGCCGTTACAGCGCGCATAAAACAGTCTTCATTCCATCTTGAGGGATATCTCATGCTGAGTGGCGGAGTGTCTCCTCATTCCATCTGCTGCGTGTTGCCGCGTTGGTTTATGGGGCAACAACGTTTGGATTTTGCCCGCTAAGATACGTCAAACGAGAATCTGACCGGCCACCTAAAATCACAACGAGCAATATCATTAGGAAACCAGGGAGGCAACAGGCAAAAAGCATCGCAAAAAAGAGCAAGTAAAGAGTAAACAAACTCGTAATGACTTCAATTCGCGAACAGGACAGACGATTTTCAACGGCGATAAGTTTTAACGAAAATCATCAAAACGATTCGCGATCATGCCAAGACGGCAAAGCTCTAGCAGAGTTAACTTGTAATTGCGCATCGCACTGATACCTCAAAACACCTCACAACTCTTTGTTCTGCATCAAACTATCTTATCTTTCCTACAAACAACGTTCCGTATTAACTTAATTTTTTTTTAAAGTTTTTGAGTCAACAAGCGAAATAAACTAGAAGCGTCTCTTTTGCGAGAGCTTTTGGTGTTCGAAAAAAAAATATGTGATATGTTGCCGCAAGTTCTGGGGCTGTGTTTGTTGGGTTACCAACACAACGCAGTTTTTTAACAAAGCAGAGAAGCTATTTTCAAAACAGACCATGAGAATCTACTTTAAAGAATCAGCCGCAGCAGGTCAGAGCAAAAAGTAAAAAAAGATATTAGACTGAGTCTAATTTTCACTGAGACAATAAGGGACAACGAATAAAAAAGCGAGGAAAGCAGCAGTCAAACGCGGCCGTGGCCAAAGCTTCTGAAAGCGTACTCAAACATCAGAAGAAAGTTAAATGCGCGGTTAAGGCACATCGAAGAGCAAGTGATGCTGTCGCCACGACGAGATCAGCTTTTAGGGCAGTCAGCCCGGGCAGTAGCAGACGCGATGCCCTGCGACGGTCGCTTGAACAGGCAAAAACAGTTTCCGGTAAAGCGGCAGCAAAAGCAGCAATAGCGAAAGCCAATTTGCGTACCGCCAAGGCCAAGGCCCGCGCAGTGGAGTTTGCGGAAGCAGAAAAACTTCGAAGACGAGAAGAGAAGATTAAGCGTAAAGAAGACCTTGATAAGGCGATAAACGCCTTTGTAAAAAAGTGGAATAAAAAGCGAGATCGAGAAGAGTCAGCGAAGGAGGCTAAACGCGCGAAAAAATACGCGGCCAAATTGCGCGCTCTGGCAGGCGGCTCAGGCGATAAAGATAAAAAAATTGCAGCAGTTGTGGCGGAAAATGCTAAAGCGGCTGCAAGACGCGCGACGAAGGCGCGGAAAATACAGGCATGACCGGTTCAAGCTCGGTGCACATCGGTTCAAATTTAAAGGTCTGAACATGCGAGTGATAAATTACATGCTAACGAAACAGAACGGTTGGGAAGGGAGCACCAGTTTGACGATCTGTTTCGACGGTAAGTAAGGCAAGGTAGTACTTTTAAACAAGTAACACTGAAAATGTTAGCGAGGTCGAAAATGGCTAAACAAGTTGCAAAAAAGAAGGTTGCCAAGAAAAAGGTAGCCAAAAAGAAGGTTGCCGCCAAGAAAAAAGTAGCGGTAAAGAAGAAAGTGGCTGCAAAAAAGGTGGTGAAGAAGAAAGCCGCTAAAAAAGTGGCAAAGAAGAAAGTCGCAAAGAAAGCTGCCAAGAAGAAGGTAGCAAAGAAAGCTGCCAAGAAGAAGGTAGCAAAGAAAGCTGCTAAGAAGAAGGTAGCAAAGAAAAAGGTAGCCAAAAAAACCGCGAAGAAAAAAGTCGCGAAAAAAGCTGCTAAAAAGAAAGTAGCAAAGAAGAAGGTTGTCAAGAAAGCAGCCAAAAAGAAGGTAGCTAAAAAGAAGGTGGCGAAAAAGGCGGCGAAGAAGAAGGTCGCCAAGAAGAAGGTAAAGCGTAAGGCTGCGGCCAAGAAAGCGGCCGCCAGGAAGGTGGCTAAGCGTAAAGCGCCAGCCAAAAAGGCAGCGAAGAAGAAAGTTGCCAAAAAGGTAGCAAAGAAAGTGGCTAAGAAGGCAGCAAAAAAGAAAGTTGCTAAGAAGGCAGCGAGAAAGAAAGTTGCTAAGAAGGTAGCCAAGAAAGCGGCTAAGAAGAAAGTAGCTAAGAAGGCCGCTAAGAAGAAAGTAGCCAAGAAGGTAGCCAAAAAAGCGGCAAAGAAGAAAGTGGCCAAAAAAGCTGCTAAAAAGAAAGTAGCAAAGAAAGCCGCCAAGAAAAAAGTGGCCAAGAAAGCTGCTAAAAAGAAGGTAGCCAAAAAAGTCGCCAAGAAGAAGGCGGCGAAGAAAAAGGTGAAGCGCAAGTCGGCGGCGAAAAAGGCCGCTGCGCGTAAGGTTGCTAAGCGCAAGGCGCCAGCTAAGAAAGCGGCCAAAAAGAAGGCCGCTAAAAAAGTAGCGAAAAAGAAGGTTGCTAAAAAGGCTGTCAAGAAAGCAGCCAAGAAAAAGGTAGCCAAAAAAGCGGCAAAGAAGAAAGTTGCCAAGAAAGCTGCTAAAAAGAAAGTCGCGAAAAAGCCCGGAAAAAAGGTAGCTAAGAAGGCAACCAAGAAAGTAGCTAAGAAAGCGGCTAAGAAAAAAGTGGTGAAAAAAGCTGCCAAGAAGAAGGCGGCAAAGAAGAAGGTAGTCAAAAAGGCTGCTAAAAAAGTAGCCAAAAAGACGGCGAAGAAGAAAGTTGCTAAGAAGAAGGCGCCAGCACGCAAGAAGCGATAAGCGTTCTGGCCCCCGTCAGGCACCAACCACACTGCCTGGTTCCGTTGATATCGACCTCACCAACGGGACCAGACAGTGTCGCTCCTAAAAATCCCTCTAGAGTAATCTAGAGGGATTTTTTAATGTCAGCTAAATCGTTCCGATGACCACTATACTCGCCTTAGACGCCTCCTCCTGTTTCTGCTCAGCAGGCTTGCTTCGCTGCGGGCGCGTCGACTTGGAATGCAGCGAATCCCCGCGCGCGGCAGCAAGGGAGCTTCTGCCAATGGTTGATGCACTCCTGAGAAAAGCAGGTATATCTGTGGCTGACCTAGATTTAATCGCGGTCAGTGCCGGGCCCGGTTCGTTTACGGGCGTTCGAATTGGGCTGGGGGTTGCCCAGGGTCTCGGGGAATCCGCAGGCGTTGAGGTTTTGGCTGTTTCCTCTATGGCACATGTGGCTTACGAGGCCAGTCTGGCGACCGGGAAACAGGCAATTAGTGTGTTCATGCATGCGCGCGAGAGCGAGTATTATCTCGGAACGTACCACTTATCTCCGGAAAAAAATGAGTTTCGCGTCATCTCGGAGCAGGTTGTGGGAGCTGACAGCATTTCTGAGGCATACCTTACGCAGAATCTGGCCATTGATACCGGTGATTGGGTGTTGACGGGAGATGCGCTGCAAAGTGTGCTGGAGAAAGGCCTAACGACTGAGGCCGGCAGATCGGTTGTGGCTTTCACGCCTCCCGCTGTTGTTTCGCTCTGCGGCCTAGCGGAGTTGATGAAGAAGTCTGGGCATGCTGATATTGATCGTGTCGCTCAAGCAAACTATGTAAAAGAAGTGCTGGGTTATCCCAAGTCATGAATGGCGAGGGTGTCACCTTTCTCCAGTATCTGATTCTAGCACTTGTTCAGGGCGGTACCGAATTTCTCCCGATTTCTTCGTCAGCTCACCTGATTCTGGTTAGTGAACTTATGGGGTGGGCCGATCAGGGCCTTGTCTTCGATGTCGCTGTTCATCTGGCTACCCTGTTTGCGGTACTTGTGTATTTTCGTAATGATCTCGTGCAGCTGCTTAAGGATTGGCTCAAAAGTCTGGCGGGGCAGGGGCTCACCGAGTCAGGTAAATTGGCCTGGCTACTACTCTATGCCTCGCTGCCAGCGGCTATCGCGGGCTTCCTGGCAGAGGGGTTAATTGTAGGCACGCTCCGGTCAAGTGTTGTCATTGCTACAGCGACGCTCGTGTTTGCCGGGGTATTGTGGTTCGCCGACAAAACAGGTGAATGCAAACTGAGCCTGAAGGAGCTGGGTCACGGGCGCGCCTTATGGATAGGGTTCGCTCAGTGTCTGGCTCTGATTCCGGGCACCTCACGCTCGGGAATTACCATAAGCATGGCTTTGTTATGTGGTCTGGATCGACATGCAGCTTCGAAATTTTCATTTCTACTGTCAATTCCGATTATCGCGGGAAGCGGGCTACTGCAAGGAATTGCGTTATCCGGCGACAGTTCGCTGCGGGAGTTCGATCTCGTGATGTTGTTAATGGCTTTCAGTGTGGCCCTGCTTACTGCGCTGTTGTGCATCCATGCTTTTCTGACTCTGATTGACAGGGTTGGTTTTCTCCCGTTCATCATCTACCGTTTGATTCTCGGGGCTGGCCTGTATTTATGGGTGATTTGAAGTCGGATCAGGCAAAGTTTCTGAGACATTTCGACCTAGCGGAGATTCCGTCAGAGACAGTCAGCCACTGCTTTCTCGCTCAGTTGGATTCCACTGATACTGCCTGTGCTGCTGCAGCTGACTACCTGTTCATTCTTGATCAAGGTCGGTTGGCACTGATTTCTGTGCAGAATCGACGCCAATCTCCGGTCTTGGTCGATTTTTTTGACAGAGCGTTCCAGCGCCGTCTCGCCGGCGGTTTGCACGGTCAGTTGATGGGCAAGGCGCTGGGGTTAAAAAGCCTGCGTACCCCGACTGTCCTGGACGCGACTGCCGGGCTCGGCACAGATTCCTACCTGATGGCGCATGCGGGTTGTCTGGTTACCGCAATCGAGCGCAGCCCGGCCATTTTTGCGCTGCTGGAAGATGGTCTGCGGCGGGCAGTCCGGGCTGGGTGCGTCCGGGAAAGCGCTTCGGAGGTCGCGCGCCGTATCGAAATCCGGCGGGGAGATTTTCTGCTGATAGACTGGCCTGATAAGGCCTATGATGTGGTCTATCTCGATCCTATGTTCCCTGCTGACCGCCGGAAAGCGAGCTCTAGAAGGGAGATGACCATGCTTCAGAATATTGCGACTGGGGATCAAAGCGAGTCCGAATTGCTGTCACAGTCGTTGCGGTGTGCCAAGAGACGGGTGGTGGTCAAACGAAATCGGAGATCCCCTGAGCTGGGAGGGACAAAACCTACGTTGAGATTGCAGGGGAGCAGGTTGAGATTCGACGTTTACTGCTGCTAGAGCAGGCGCTGAAGGATGAGCTCATAGATGCCAGAAAGCTTCTCAATATCGGCAATCCGCATCCGTTCATTGAGCTTGTGTATCGTGGCATTACAGGGGCCTATTTCAACAACCTGTGCACCAGTTGGCGCGATGAATCGACCGTCTGACGTACCACCTCCAGTCGAGGCGTCCGGGAGGATTCCGGTTATCTGTCGAACACAGTCTTGCACGACTGCGATCAATTCGGGCTCCACGGTTAAAAACGGCTCACCGGAGACATGCCACTCACATTCGTAGTCGATCCCTTCCGAACTGAATTCTTGTTCAATATGATCGATCAAAGCGCTTGAGGTATGTTCAGTGGAAAAACGCAGGTTGAAGTCAATTTCTACCCGATCGGGAATGACGTTATTAGCACCAACTCCGCCATGGATATTGGATATTTGAAAGCTCGTTGGTTGAAAGGACTCATTACCGTCGTCCCAGTGGGTTTCAGAGAGCCGAAGGAGCACCGGCAGGGCTTCGTGTATCGGGTTGCGTGCTAGATGTGGGTAGGCAACATGGCCCTTGATGCCGTTCACCCGCAGTTTACAGGAGAGTGAGCCGCGGCGACCGACCCTAATGGTATCTCCCAATCGCTCTGAGCTGCTGGGTTCGCCGACAACGCAGTATTTTATCTTTTCACCGCGCTCGGTCAGCTGCTCTATGACATAACGGGTGCCTTCTACGGCTTGGCCCTCTTCGTCACTGGTGATTAAAAATGCTAGGCGAGCTGCGGGGTGGCGATTTGCAATAAATCTCTCGCAGGCTGTCACCATGGCAGCGAGGCTGGATTTCATGTCTGCACTGCCGCGACCGTAGAGGAATTCGCCATCCTCTGTTGGTTGGAATGGCGGGTAGCGCCATTCATCGAGTGAGCCGGGCGGCACCACATCAGTATGCCCTGCGAAGACTAGCAGCGGACCCTCATCTCCCAATGTTGCCCAGAGATTGCTGACAGACCCTGAGTCAATCCGTTCAGTCATGAAACCAAGCGGCTCCAGACGTTGAGCAATCAGCTCCAGACAGCCATTGTCGTTGGGGGTAACGGACTCGATGGAAATCAGCGCTTTCGCCAGCTGCAGGGTATCAGTCATCATAGGAACTAATTATTTCGGTGCAAATCTTGATTCAGACTTATCTGAGTCTGCTGAGGTAGCGCTTCCACGGTACCAGAAAGCGAATTCCGTCGAAACAACAGATTGCGCTCCTTGCTGAGCTGTGCCGCTTTTACGGTCTCTATCAGCGCACCTGAAGCGTCCAGTAGGTTGACCTTGGTGCCCGCTGTAACATACAGACCAGCTTCAATGGTGCATCCGTCGGCGAGAGGAAAGCCTATGCCTGCATTCGCCCCGATCAGGCAATTCTCACCTACAGAGATGACTTCTGTTCCACCGCCGGATAGTGTGCCCATGGTGCTGCAGCTGCCCCCGAGATCGCTGTCGGCGCCGATTACCACACCGGCGCTGACGCGCCCTTCAATCATGGCTGCACCTAGTGTGCCGGCATTGAAATTGACAAACCCCTCATGCATTACAGTAGTGCCTTCACCGATATAAGCGCCAAGCCGTATTCGAGTGGTATCTGCAAGCCGTACCCCGGCAGGTACCACGTAGTTCGCCATTTTAGGGAATTTGTCCACTGACATTACATTCAGTGGTTCACCGCGCTGTCGGGCGTTGAGCCGGCGAGCCGGCAGATCCGCGAGATCCACCGGCCCCTCATTGGTCCATGCCAGGTTTTTCAAGGTGTTGAACAGTCCGTTCAGATTCTGTTCGTGCGGCTTGCATAATCGGTGTGAAAGCAGATGCAGCTTGAGGAATGCTTCAGGAATGTTCGCTGGTGGTGTCTGATCAAACGTGAAACAGACCAGCCATTGCCCGATGTCAGCCGGTTCGAGCAGTTTTGCCCAGTCTGTTAATCCTGCCGCTAGGAAATCTGCACTCAGGCGCTTCGTTTGTGATGTGTCCAGTGCTTCGTAACCACTCCGGTCCGGGTGCAATTTGGTCGCTGCGGTAATCAGCGCTATATCCGCCGCCTGTATGCCGCGAACTGGACTGGGGTAAAAAACCTCAATGACATCGTCGGCGGAGTTGCTTGAGATCAAGCCAATTCCTGCGCTGAGAGATCCAGTCTTACTCATACTCGGCACCTACGTGATTAAGCATTGAAAAAAGTCTGCCATGCTAACTCATCAAATCCGATCAGCCAGTCACCTTTTCGCTGCAGGATAGGCCGTTTGATAAGTGAAGGATGCTCTGACATCAATGAAATTACGGAGTCTTCGGTAAGGTCGGACTTCTGATCGTCACTGAGTTTACGCCAGGTTGTACCACGCCGGTTAAGCACTGCTTCCATTTGAAAGTGATCGAGGAACTGTCTGGCCTGATCTGTTGAGCATCCCAGTTTTTTATAGTCGTGTAATTTGTAGTCGATGCCCATAATGTTCAGCCAGGTTCTGGCTCTCTTTACCGTGTCGCAATTAGTGATGCCGTATAGTGTCGTTTCCACGTGTTTGCCTCTTTTGGATTAGCCGGCCAGCCTCTCGCTAAGACGATTCTCTATATCCGCGAGCAAATCACGCTCGACATCCGGATCGATAATTGGACGGCCTTTATGGTCTTTCAGGCAGAAGATATCTTCCACTCTCTCGCCCAGGGTCGTTATCCTCGCGTCGACGATTCGAAGCTGATTGTCCGCAATTACTTTCCCTAGTGTCGCCAGAATTCCCGGCTGGTCTGGGCAATTTACCTCGAGCGTCGAATAGCCTTTGTCCGGAGTATTGGTGAGCATTGTCGTGATTGGCTTGTTAAAATAGCGGAGCTTACGGCTTCTGCGGTAATTGGCCGGCCTGACCTTGTCAGTGGTTTGTGTAAGGCTCTGCAGCAGAGTTGTCTCAATCTCCTGTACTCGCCGCGGATTCGCACCGACAGGCTTGCCATCAGGTTCCAGCACGGTATAGGTGTCCAGGCAGTGCGCATTCAGTGACGTAACGATTCTGGCGTTAACGATGTTTAAGTGAAGCCTCTCGAATGCCGATGTGGTCTTGGCAAACAGGAATTCCGCATCTCTAGTGTGAATGAAAATGAGAGTTGCCCCTTCCGGATGATCATTCGCCTCGAGCTCTTTGACCGCTACCAGCGGCTTGCCCGGTGCAGCCCTAAGTTGCTCCTGTGTGTGCCAGAAAATATTGTCGGCTGATTCCCGTTCAAAATATTCGTCTGGATTGTTCGCCCAAATCTGCTGAATTTGTTCTTCAGGAAATCCGTTTGAAATCAGCTGCTTCTTCGCCAGGGTCTTTTTGCTGCGGATTAACTCGGTGCTGGTCGGCGAATCAGTCGACCCTGCTTCTAAGGCTTGTAGGATGTTGCTGTAGAGCTGACTGAGCAGGGAGGCCCGCCATGAATTCCACAGCTCCGGATTTGTTGCGCGAATATCCGCAACCGTCAGGGCGTACAGGTAATCCAGACGGGTTTTGTCGCCAACCACCTCAGCAAACTCATGAATCACCATCGGGTCACTGATATCCTTTCTCTGCGCCGTCATTGACATCAGTAAATGCTTATCAACCAGCCAGCAAACCAGATCGGTGTCCCATTCTGCTAATCGATGACGCTGACAAAAACCTTGTGCATCGACCTTACCAAGCTCAGAATGATCGCCACCACGACCCTTTGCAATATCGTGATACAGCCCAGCTATGTAAAGCAGTTCGGGTTTGGGCAGTTGTTTTGCAATGTCTGCAGCGAGCGGTAACTGCTCTTCGGCTTCAGGACGATAAAGGCGGCGCATATTTTCCACAACTTGGAGTGTGTGCGCGTCTACCGTGTAAATATGAAACAGGTCGTGCTGCATTTGCCCGGCTATCTGGCCGAATTCGGGCAGATAGCGCCCGAGAATGCCGTACCGGGCCATGCGGCGCAAATGAAGCGTCATACGATAAGGGGAGCGCAGCAACTCCATAAAAAGAGTCAGATTGCGCAGATCATGTCGGAAATCATCATTAATGAGCCGGCGGTTCTCGCGCAGCAACCGAATCGTAGAGGCTCTGATACCTTCGATCTCAGGATCTTGCGCCATAAGGACGAAGATCTCCAACAGTGCAAAGGGGAATCGCTCGAAGATTCGTGGGTCGGTGACTTCTATGTATCCATTGTTGATCTGAAAGCGTTTGTTTAGAGGAATGATCTTCGCGCGCGTGCCGGCTTGGACGATCGCTTCGTCAAGATGCTGAAGCAGTGCGTCGTTGAGCTCTCTCAGATTAGCGACCGCGCGGTAGTACTGTTTCATGAGTTTTTCCACGCCGAGGGAAGACTTGTCGTCTTCATACCCGAATAGGTTCGCCAACTCTCTTTGCATGTTGAATAGGAGCCGGTCCTCTGCCCGGCCACTTAGGTAATGCAAGCCGTAGCGAAGTTTCCACAGAAACTGCTGTCCTTTATTAATCATGGCTTCTTCGGAGGGTTTGAGAAAACCCAATTCGGTTAATTTACGAAAAGATTCCGCGCCAAAGTGCCTTTTAGCGACCCAGGCAATGGTTTGAATATCCCTAAGCCCGCCGGGAGAGTTCTTGACATTCGGCTCCAGCGCATAATCAACATCGTGGTACTTAGCATGGCGACCCTTTTGTTCTTCAACCTTGGCTTTGAGGAAAGCCTTGGTGGGCCAAACTTTGCCCGTAGCGGTCGCTGCCGTCATCATAGGCAGTAATTCTGCCGAACCGGCAATCAACCTGGATTCCATCAGGGCGGTAGCAACGGTGATGTCTTTGCTAGCTTCTTGAGCGCACTGTTTAACAGAACGGACGCTCTGACCGATATCCAGCCCCAGATCCCAGCACGCTGCAAGGAATGAAGCGATGGCTCCTTTGAAAGACTTGTTGTTGTTCTTTTTTGTCAGAATGAGCAGGTCGACGTCAGAGTAGGGCATCAACTCACTACGACCATATCCCCCTACCGCAACTAGTGCGAGTTCATTGGTTTGCAGTTCTGGCAGGCTGGACCAAACCCATTCGAGAACCAGATCAACCAAGTGGGCGCGCTTACTGACAATGTCGCTGATATCGAGATTCTGTCTGTAATACTCGTTGAGAGTCGAGTTGGCTTCGGCGAGTATTGTTCTCAGTTCGGCCGTGCGATGAGTGTCGTTGCAGTGAGAAAGACGCTTGGTTAGTGTCTCTCTGTCGATCAGTTGGGCCTGGGGCAAAGGTTTGCTTGGTTCGCTTGCTGATACTGATGATTCGTCAAGCTTCACAAGGATTCTTCACCTCTTAGCGTCAGAATCTCGCAGCCGTCGCCAGTGACGGCCAGAGTGTGCTCCCATTGTGCGGACAATCTGCGGTCTTTCGTGGTTACGGTCCAGCCATCTTTTTTTGAGAGTTTGGTATGCCGGGAGCCAGCGTTTAGCATGGGCTCAATAGTAAAAGTCATACCTTCAACCAGCTTGGTGCCCGTGTTGGGGCGGCCATAGTGCAGTACCTGAGGCTCTTCATGGAAGATGCGGCCGATGCCGTGACCACAATATTCCCGAACGATGGAATAGTGGTTGGCCTCTCCGTGCTGCTGAATGATGTGGCCGATATCACCTAGCGTGACTCCCGGTCGAACCAGATCTATGGCCTTATACAGACATTCCTGTGTCACACGAATCAGGCGTCTGGCGTGGTCCGGGGCATTGCCGACACAGAACATTTTGCTGGTATCCCCATGAAACCCCTCCTTGATGACAGTGACATCAATATTGATGATGTCGCCGGACTTCAGGATTTTCCCGTCACTCGGAATGCCATGACAGACCACATGATTGATGGAGGTGCAGATCGATTTGGGAAATCCGTTGTAGTTGAGAGGCGCCGGAATGGCTTGCTGATTGTTAACGATGTAATCATGGCACAGTCTGTCCAGTTCGCCGGTGGTGATTCCGGGTTGTACATGAGGTCCGATCATCTCCAGAACCTCGGCAGCCAGTCGGCCGGCAACACGCATCTTTTCGATTTCGCCGGGGCTCTTGATGTGGATGCTCATGATCTCAGGAAATGCCGCTTAAATACTTATATTCTAGACATTCTAAATCAGCTATGCCGCTCAGAACAGCGCTGTCGCCAAAAGCCTGCCAAATTGCTGAGTCTGGCCTCTTGGCTGGGGAATTCCTCCACGTTAAACCTTCCAGATAAAGCTCAATTGTGGTATAAAGCGCCGCGCTCAGAACGGCACAGCCGTGACTGGCGCTAATTTTAATGTCGCACATGCACCGACACATCTTTCTGGGTGCCCGGTCTATCATTGATTGATAAGGCGGGTTGATAGATGGGGTGTATGGAGGCCTAACCCAACAGGAAAGGTATCAACATGACCGTTAATATGAAGGAAATGCTCCGCGCCGGAGTGCATTTCGGCCACCAATGCCGCTACTGGAACCCGAAGATGGAGCCATACATTTTTGGCTCCCGGAATAAGATTCACATCATCAATCTGGAACACACAGTCCCAGCGCTCAATGATGCTCTCGAACAGATTACCGAGCTCGCTGATAAAAAGAAAAAAATCCTTTTCGTAGGCACCAAGCGCGCAGCAGCCAAGATTGTCAGAGAACAGGCAGAGCGTGCGGGAATGCCTTATGTCAATCACCGCTGGCTCGGCGGCATGCTGACAAACTATAAGACTATCCGGGGCTCGATTAAAAAGCTTAAAGATCTCGAAACTCAGGAGCAGGATGGTACTTTTGACCGCCTTACCAAGAAAGAGGCGCTGATGCTGACACGGGCGAAACAAAAACTTGAGCGCAGTATTGGAGGCATCAAAGACATGGGCGGTCTGCCTGATGCGCTGTTCGTGATTGATGTCGAGCATGAGCGGATCGCTGTGACCGAAGCCAATAATCTAAAAATTCCAGTTATCGGAGTAGTTGACACAAACAGCGACCCTGAAGGTGTGGATTATGTGATCCCCGGCAATGATGACGCGATTCGCGCGATTCAGCTTTACGCTTCGGCCGTTGCCGATGCCTGCATTGAAGGTACAAAGCGTCATGGTCCTGCGGGCGGGGACAGCGAATTTGTTGAAGTCGACGAAGCGACCGCGGTAGAAGTCACTGACGCAGTGGATAGGCCAGCAGAGGGCGCCCCGACTCCCGTTTCTGACGAGCCTCCTGTAACGGCCGAGCCGGCTAGCGAGCCTGTGCAGGCTGAAAGTTCTGATGAGATAGAGGCTGCTGCACCAAGCAAAGAGGAGGCTGTATCTCAGGTCGAAGAAGCCGCGCCCACGGCCGAGGAGCAAAGCGCTCCGGCTGAGGTAAAAAGCGCTTCGGACGAGGAAAAGGCGCCAGCGACGAAAAAGGCTGCTGCCAAAAAAGCGCCTGCCAAGAAAAAGGCAGCTGGTAAAAAGGCGCCTGCCAAGAAAAAGGCGCCTGCCAAGAAAAAAGCGCCTGCTAAGAAAAAAGCGCCTGCCAAGAAAAAAGCGGCTGACGAGAAAAGCGATAGCGGCGAGGAGTAATGACAGGCAGAGGATAACTGCCCCAGTCTTAGGCATCGCACAGATAATTGAGACCAAAGCTAAAAGGGGGCACGTGTGGCCCCTTTTTTCTGTGTCATAAAAGTATGACGCAGGCGGAAAAGAGAATTCAACGATTCAGAGAGGCATGGTAAGAATGGCAAAAATTTCAGCGAGCATGGTGAAGGAACTGCGTGAGCGGACAGGCTTGGGCATGATGGATTGCAAAAAGGCGCTGTCTGAGGCTGACGGTGACATGGAGAAAGCCATCGAGGATCTGCGCAAGGCGAGCGGATTGAAAGCCGCGAAGAAGGCCAGCCGGGTTGCTGCCGAAGGTGTGGTGCTGACCAAAATTGCTGACGAAGGCAATTACGGGGTGGTTATCGAAGTAAACAGCGAAACCGACTTTGTGGCACGGGACGAGAACTTCCTGGGGTTCGCCGACCAGGTGTTGCAGGCGAGTTTCTCAGACAAAGAAGCTGATGCTTCAACGCTGCTGGCTTCCGGCATTGAAGATGCCCGGCAGGCGCTGGTACAGAAAATCGGTGAGAACATCAATCTTCGCAGGATAGAGCGCTTGTCGACAGAAGGTGATGCCGCAGGCGTTGTAGGGAGTTACATCCACAACAACAAAATTGGTGTGCTGATTGCCCTTCGCGGTGGAGATACTGCACTGGCCCGTGACATCGCAATGCACATCGCAGCCGTCAACCCGATGGTAATTCGAGCAGAAGATGTGCCGGAGGACGTGCTGGCAAAGGAGTCCGAAATCTACTCAGCTCAGGCGCTGGAAAGCGGCAAGCCTGAAGAAATTGTCAAAAAGATGATTGAAGGCCGCCTTCGCAAATTTGTCGCTGAAATCAGTCTTATGGAACAGGCGTTCGTAAAAGATCCTGATGCCAAGGTAGGAAAGCTCCTGCAGGAAGCTGGTTCTGAAGTGCTGCAGTTCGTGCGTTTTGAGGTCGGCGAGGGCATTGAGAAAGAGGAAGATGACTTCGCGGCAGAGGTTGCTGCACAATTGGGCAATTAAACATCGACGATTGGACAAGCAGCAATGCCACAGCGAGAACGTAAATACAACAGAATACTGTTGAAGCTCTCCGGAGAGGCCCTGACCGGCGATGCGGATTTTGGTATTGATCCCAAAATCCTGGACCGAATGGCGGTGGAGGTAGGTCAATTAATCGGCCTCGGAGTCCAAGTCGGCATGGTAATCGGCGGAGGCAACCTATTTCGCGGGGCAAGACTGCACGCCGCGGGTATGGAGCGGGTGACCGGAGACCACATGGGGATGCTGGCAACTGTCATGAATGCGCTCGCCATGCGGGACGCTCTCGAGCGGGCCAGCATTGCAACTCGGGTCATGTCCGCGATCCAGATGAGTGGTGTGGTCGAGCATTATGATCGCAGAAACGCCATCCGGCATCTGAATGCGGGAGATGTTGTGATTTTCTCCGCCGGCACCGGTAACCCGTTTTTTACGACCGATTCGGCTGCCTGTCTGCGCGGCATTGAAATTGATGCGGATCTTATCCTCAAGGCAACGAAGGTAGATGGAGTCTATTCAGCTGACCCTGAAGTGCACACAGACGCAGAAAAATTCGATGAGCTTACCTATGACGAAGTCATAGATAGGAAACTTGGCGTTATGGATCTCACCGCGATCTGTTTGAGTCGCGACCACAAGATCCCCATCAAAGTTTTCAATATGACCCGCCCGGGCGCGTTGCTCGATAACGTCATGGGCAAGCAGGACGGCACCTTGATAAGATAGTGTCAATAACGCGAATCGGGTGAAGAGAGGCGAAAGAATGATCGACGATATAATTTCAGATGCAGAAGAGCGTATGACAAAAAGCTTGGGAGCGCTGGATGATGCCTTTAAACGCATTCGCACCGGGCGGGCGCACCCCAGTATTCTGGACAGCGTCATGGTTGCTTACTACGGCTCTGAGACCCCGTTAAATCAACTCGCAAACGTCACGGTGGAGGAGGGGCGCTCGCTTCTGGTTTCGCCTTGGGAGAAAAACTTAATCGGTGATGTTGAAAAAGCCATAATGAAGTCTAACCTCGGCCTAAATCCATCCAACAACGGCGACACGATTCGTGTGCCCATGCCTCCTTTGACTGAAGAGACCCGCAGGGAATATACGAAGCAGGCAAAGCAGGAGGCTGAAAATGCCCGGGTTGCGATACGCAACATCAGACGCGATGCCAATTCTGATTTTAAAGATCTCGAGAAGGAGAAAGAAATTTCAGAAGACGAGCAACGGCGCGCTGAAGATCGGGTTCAGAAGCTTACCGATAAACATATCGCCAAAGTTGAGGCAGCCTTTCAAGTGAAGGAACAAGATCTGCTCTCGTTCTAATTCTTTGCCATCTGCCGCTTTGGAATTCGACCAGGTGATCTTTTCTGTTGAGCACTTCGTCTATGACTTCTGATCCAACTAAGTTGCCCGCACATGTCGCCATCATTATGGATGGTAATGGTCGTTGGGCCCGCCAACTTGGTAAGCCGGTAAAATTTGGTCATCGTCACGGTGCAGAAGTGGCCCGCTCTGTTGTTGAGGCCTGCGTTAAGCTCAACATCCCCTACCTTACCCTGTTTGCATTCAGTAGTGAGAACTGGATGCGTCCTATTTCTGAAGTTGACGGCCTCATGGCGCTTTTTTTGTCAGTTCTCAAACGAAATGAGATAAATCAGTTTCATCAAAAGGGAGTCAAGTTTAACTTTATTGGCAAACGAAATGGTCTAGCGCCTAAATTATTACGTAGAATGGATGACGTAAAAGGCCTTACCGAACATAACACCGGGACCACTGTCACAGTTGCTGTTGACTACGGTGGGCGCTGGGATATCACTGAAGCGGCTGTCGCACTCGGCCGACAGGTTGAAGCGGGCAAGATCAGATCGTCCGATATCGATGCGGAATCGCTTCGTATGCAGACCAGTCTGGGACGTTTTCCCGATCCGGACCTGTGTATTCGGACCGGAGGAGAGAAAAGAATCAGTAATTTTCTGTTGTGGCAGTTTGCCTACACTGAATTCTATTTTGCAGACTGTTACTGGCCGGAATTTACAGAAGCTGAATTTCAACACGCACTCGAAGAATTTGCCACCCGCCAGCGCCGGTTTGGGGCGACTCAGGCTGAGGGCGTCTGTGATGAGTGATGGCCTTAGGCAGCGTGTAGTTACCGCCCTTACTCTATTGGTTGCTCTAATCGCTCTGACTTTGCTTACCACACCTTTGGCTTTTGCAGCCGCTGTCGCGGTTATCGTATTGCTGGCGGCCTGGGAGTGGGGGGGCTTCGCGCAGTTATGTGGAGTGGCCTCGAGGCTGCTATATATACTGGCTGTCCTCGTCAGCCTGCTGGGAGCCGCTGCGCTTTGCGGTTTCTGGTCAAGCGCAGGGCCTTTCGCTTTCTTTCGAGTTACTCTGATCCTCTGCTGTGGTGTGCTGTGGTGGTGTATCGCTGCCTATCTCCTTGCTGGCTATCCCGGGAATTCAACTCACTGGAGTCACCGATCTGCAATTGGCCTAATGGGCCTGTTGGCGTTGGTCCCAGCCTGGACGGGCTTGGTGGCTCTAAAAGTTATCTTGCCCTCAGGCTATCTGGTGCTTGGTGTTGTGATAGCCGTCGCGGCAGTTGATGTCGGCGCGTACTTTGCCGGCAAGTTTCTCGGAAATAGGCCGTTAGCCCCGAGCTTAAGCCCAAAGAAAACCTGGGAGGGAGTGTGGGGTGGATTTGCGACATGCTGCGCTGTCAGCGCAGTGTTAGTATGGGTTGCACAGCGTTATTTGCTTGCGCTGAGCTCGGCGCAGATTTCAGTTCTGTTGCTGTCCTGTATAACCACAACACTGTTTGCCGTGGTTGGTGATCTGGTGGAGAGTATGTTGAAACGCAATTCGGATCTTAAAGACAGCGGATCTATACTTCCCGGTCATGGCGGGGTGTTGGATCGTGTCGATGGGCTGCTGGCGGTAGCACCCATGAGCGTGCTCATACTGATGCTCGCGCTGGGCTGGGCGCGCTGAACCATGACCGTAAACAGGCAGCTAACGGTATTGGGATCCACCGGTTCTGTTGGCCGCAGCACGCTGGACGTTGTCTCCCAGTGCGACAACATTTCCGTCTTTGCGCTGAGCGCCTACCGCAACAGTGAGCTGCTTCTGAGCCAATGTTTGCAGTATGAGCCACAGTATGCCGTGCTCGTGGACCCGGAGCAGCATCAGCATTTCAAGCGCCTGCTCGCCGAGTCTGGCTGTAAAACAGAATTTCTTGACACAGAAGATGCCCTAGAACTTATTGCGGCCCACGAACATGTCGATGTGGTGATGGCCGCTATCGTGGGTGCGGCGGGCCTAGCTTCCGGGCTGGCAGCGGTGTCAGCCGGAAAGCGTTTGTTGCTGGCCAATAAAGAATCCCTGATTATGTCCGGTAAACTCTTAATTGATGCAGCAAAACAGAATAACGCAGACATAATTCCTATAGACAGTGAGCATAACGCGATATTTCAGTGCCTCGCGGAAACACGCTCTGGTTTGTCCGTCACCAATGGGCCCTTTGTCGATAAGCTTGTCCTGACGGCTTCTGGGGGGCCATTTCTAAATACATCCAAAGAAGGGCTTGCGAAGGTTACGCCAGAACAAGCCTGTGCTCATCCGAAGTGGTCGATGGGCCAAAAAATTTCGGTTGATTCGGCCACTCTCATGAATAAGGGGCTGGAGCTGATTGAGGCGAGCTTTTTATTTGACCTGCCCGGCGCTGCGATCGATATCGTGGTTCACCCGCAGAGTATTGTGCACTCGATGGTGTATTACCGTGATGGTTCCGTGCTGGCGCAGCTTGCCAATCCGGATATGCGCGTGCCGATTGCGTACGGACTGGCTTTCCCCGACCGTATGGCGTCAGGTGCCCAAGTCTTGGACCTGACTCGTCAGCCTGCGCTCGAATTCAGTGAGCCTGATGTCGACCGCTTTCCTTGTATCAATCTGGGCAGGGCAGCGCTTGAAGCAGGTGGAACGGCTCCGGCGGTGCTAAATGCCGCTAATGAAATTGCCGTCGCGGCCTTTTTGTCGAATCGACTTGAGTTTCAGCAAATCCCGGCAATGATTGAGGCCGTATTGTCGAAAACCCCTTGTGAACCGGCTGCGTCTCTCGATATTATTCGGGGTGCAGACAGTGCTGCAAGGATTGCAGCTAACAAATTGATATAGAACGGGATTTGATCGGGCTAACGGGCCCATTTTAGCGCATTCGACCGCTTAAGATGACTGATATATTAACTAGCATTTTTGCCTTGATTGTGACTCTGGGCATTCTCGTGACCATCCATGAGTTTGGTCATTTTTGGGTGGCGCGCCGTTGTGGCGTAAAAGTCCTCCGCTTTTCGATTGGATTTGGTAAGGCGGTTAAATCCTGGATTGGCAAAGACGGGGTAGAATATGTCATTGCCCCGATCCCGCTCGGCGGATACGTCAAAATGCTCGGTCAGGAAGACACCAACGTTCCAGAGACCAGTGTCATTCCGCAGAGCGAGCGTCATGAGTCTTTTGCTTGCAAGCCTCTGTGGCAAAGAATGGCCATTGTGGCCGCCGGCCCTGCTGCCAATTTTCTGCTCGCGATAGTTGTGTTCTGGTTGATTCACGTCAGTTACGGCGTGAGTGGAATCGCCCCTGTGGTCAACGGAGTGCTTGATGGATCCGCGGCGGAGACTGCCGGACTGCGTGAAGGAGATGAAATCCTGACCGTAGATGGTGAACCGACGATGATCTGGCAGCAGGTTACGCTGCAATTGCTGGCGCGTCTTGGGGAAACCGGCGCAGTCAACCTGACGGTGGCTTCACCGGGGACAGGTCGAGTGCGGGAGGTGCAGATTCCTGTCCGGAACTGGCTGGGTGGCGAAACTGAGCCCAATCCGGTTGCCGACCTCGGCATTGTTCAGTTTGAAGTCCCGGCGGTGATCGCTGATGTGATCTCAGGGGGTCAGGCAGAAGCGGGTGGGCTGCTTCCAGGAGATGAAATCCTGTCGGTAAATGGCAAAGCAATACGCGGCTGGACGCACTGGGTAGAGCTGGTACGGGCGAATCCGGAACTCTCTCTGCCTGTTGTAGTCAAACGGAACGAGCGGGCGCAAGGGCTGTTAATCCGACCAGAGCGAACGGTGTTGGTCGACGGTAGCGTGATCGGAAGCATTGGCGCTTCAGTGCGTCAGGCCAGCTTGGCGGAAATAGTGCCTGCTGAGCATCGTCGGTCGTTACAGTTTACTGTGCTGGGGGCGTTGCGCCCGGCCCTTGAAGAGACTTGGAATAAATCCATTTTCGTACTGGATTCTGTCAAGAAAATGGTGATCGGGCTGATATCTGTAAAGAATATCAACGGGCCGATTACGATTGCACAGGTTGCTGGTGAGACTGCCAGTTATGGTTTGGATGTGTACCTGGGCTTTCTGGCTCTGCTCAGTATTTCGTTGGGTGTACTCAATCTGCTGCCAATCCCAGTGCTCGATGGGGGGCACCTTTTGTATTACTCGATAGAAGCGGTGATCAGACGGCCGGTTCCGGAACGGATTCAGGCTTGGGGGCTGCAGCTGGGATTGCTGCTTATTACCGGAGTGATGGTGCTGGCTATCTACAACGACGTGAGCCGTTTGTTGTGACGTTAATTTACTCTCGCCATTGAAGTCGTGCTGACTTTGTAGGATTCAAGAATTGAACATGAGAAAACTGGCGATCGCAATGCTGGTGGCGCTCGGTCTTCCTGCCGTTGCGCAAGCCCAAGAGTTCACCGTTGCTGACATTATTGTCGACGGTTATCAGCGTATTTCCCCCGGTATTATTTACAACCTGCTGCCAATTGGTATCGGTGATGTAGTCACTGAACTTACTGCTGCTGAGGTCATCCGTTCGCTGGTCACCTCGGAATACTTC